>CABFVV010000032.1_pt1 | contig 91673 bp, 80 predicted proteins | sample 8864751 | NCBI WGS metagenome assembly CABFVV01 (sample SAMEA5735770, study PRJEB23740) | soil metagenome | biome: forest; feature: forest soil; material: soil | place: USA | collected 2013-10-13 | depth 0.1 m | reverse complement strand
TGCTTCGGGGAGGAGAAAGCTTTGTGTACGATTGTCACCTTGAACGAACCGCTTCATCTTGCTCATCCTCCGCTATCGGATGAACAATTCTAGCGTTTCAAAAAGGCGTTTTGACACACTCTGGGCCATCTACGGCCGTTGGGCCGCGCTTTCGCGCGGACATTTGAGCGTCGGCTACGCCCAGGTATCGGACATTCGGGTACAGACTCGATCCAGAAAGTCGTCGGCCATAACGGCCGTTCGCGTCGGCCCCCCGCCTCGCCTTGCGAAGGTCTGCTTCCGAGCGTGAAGATGTTGCTTCGGATACCAAACGGATATGCCGCGCTGTTCTGTCAATACCTGCATCCGCACCCATCGCAGTCATGCAACGCCAGCGCCGATGCGTTTTCGAAAAAACATCACAGTGACGTCTGCTGGTTGTTTGGCAGGTAACGCGACTTGACAGGTCCACGGGTGCATGGGACATGCCCAGCGGAACAGGCGCCGCCGCGGCGCGGATGCATATCAATAAAGCATGAATCGCATCGCAAAAATGCATATTACATATGTGAGCGCGAGTCCCATACTGCTTTTCAGCCGACGTGCCGGGATCGACAACCGTCTGCATACGGCGATTGTGGTGGACGAAATAAGTCACGGGGATTCCCCAGAGTCGCATAAGCGTGACCGATGTCACCACCGATTTCCTTCGAACAAATGGGGGCTTTACAGCCATGACGCTCACACTCGGCGCGTTGCTCGCGCTGTCGTTTCTCATTTCCGTGCTCGGGCTCTTCATGTTCATATGGGCACAGACACGGGGTTTAATGCGGGCCGGCCCCGAGGCGGCACAAGTGATATTCGAAACCGGTGAACTTGGCACGGTCGAAGAACCCGCGATTTCGTCGACGCAACGCAGCGCGCTGCAGAGGGCCGAAAGCAATGGCAACGCTTCGACGCCGCACGGCGACGCGCAACGAGCCGTGCACACGCGGCCTGATTTGCTGGCCCGCGAAGCGCAGGACAGGTCGAGCCGCACCGCCGCGTTCGCGTTTCTCGCGTCGTCGATCCTGTGGCTGGTGCTTGGCTCGCTCGCCGGCCTGGTCGCCTCGCAAAAGCTGACGTCGCCGGATTTTCTGGTCCAATCGGCCTGGCTGACGTTCGGCCGCATCAGAACCGCGCACTTGAATATGGTGATCTATGGCTGGGCATCGATGGCAGGACTGGGCATCTCGTTATGGATGCTGCCGCGGCTGCTGAAGACCCGTCTCGTCGGCGAGCACTACGCCGTCGCGGGTGCCGGTCTATGGAATGCCGGCGTCGCGGCCGGTGTCGTAGCGATACTCGCGGGCTGGACGGACGGCCTGCAGTGGCTCGAGATTCCGTGGCAGATCGGCATTCTTCTGGCGATCGGCGGCGCATTGTCAGCCGTGCCGCTATTTTTGACGCTATCCCGCCGCAATGTGGACCACCTGTACGTTTCGGTCTGGTACATCGCTGCGGCCCTGCTCTGGTTTCCGATCCTGTATGTCGTCGCGAAAGTGCCATACGTGCATTTCGGCGTGGAGCAGGCGATCGTCAACTGGTGGTTCGCACACAACGTGCTTGGCTTGTGGCTTACGCCGTTCGGTCTTGCTTCGGCCTATTACTTCATCGCGAAGGTGCTCGGCCGTCCTATCTACTCGTACAACCTCTCGCTGGTCGGCTTCTGGGCGCTGGCGATGTTCTATAGCCAGGCCGGCATTCACCATCTGCTCGGCGGCCCCGTGCCAGCGTGGCTGCAAAGCGTTTCGGTCGTGCAAAGCGTGATGATGCTGATCCCCGTCCTCGCGGTCGGCGTCAATCAGCACATGACGGTGGTCGGGCGCTTCGCGACGCTGCGATATTCGCCCACGCTGCGCTTCGTCGTACTGGGCGCCGCGCTGTACACACTCGTTTCGCTGCAAGGCTCGCTCGAAGCCGTGCCGTTCTTCAATCGCCTCGTGCACTTCACACAGTACAAGGTCGCGCATGCGCACCTCGGCCTGTACGGCTTTTACTCGATGATCATGTTCGGTTCGATCTATTTCGTGATGCCACGCGTACTGGAGCGGGAGTGGCCCTATCCGAAGTTGATTTCCCTCCATTTCTGGCTGGCTGTGATCGGCTTCGCGATCTACTTCGTGTTTTTGAGCATCGGCGGTGTTCTGCAGGGCATCGCAATGCTTGATGCCACGCGGCCCTTCATGGATTCCGTCAACGTGCTCGCGCCTTACCTGAGAGCCAGAACGTTCGGTGGCGTGCTGATGACCGCCGGGCACCTCGTATTCGCATGGCACTTCTTCGCGATGCTACTCGACCGCGGGACGATCCGCTCCGGCCAGGCGCTTATCGGCGGCGCGCCGTCCACAGGAGTCTGACCATGAACCGGGTTCTCACCATCGTCATCGGCGCGCTGATCATGCTGGCGATCGCCACGCTCGTGCTGGTCGCATTGCCGTATCGCGAGTTGCAGGACGAATCGCCGCCCGAACAGCTAAAGCCGTACACCATCGCACAACTGCGCGGCCGCGCCACATACGTCAACATGGGTTGCGTGTATTGCCACTCGCAGCAGCCGCGGGCGGTGACCCTGGGTCCGGACGCATTGCGCGGCTGGGGCCGCCCGTCGGTATCGGCCGACTATGCGTACGACTACCCGCACCTGCTGGGCGTGTCGCGCACCGGCCCGGATCTGTTCAACATCGGCGCACGGCAGCCTAGCGTCGACTGGCATCTCGCTCACCTGTACCAGCCACGCAGTGTGACGCCTGGAAGCGTGATGCCGTCGTACCCGTTCCTCTTCAAGGTGGTCGCGCATCCTGGACCGAACGACAAGGTCGTGACGCTGCCGCCGCAATTCACGCCAGCCGGCGGCCAGGTCGTCGCCACGCAGGAGGCGCTCGATCTCGTCGCTTACCTGACTGCACTCAATCATACGTATCCCGTTCCCGCCACTGAATCCGGAGTGACGAAATGAAACACGACACGCAGCACGACACGATCCAGACACGGGAGTATGCGGAACCCATCGAACAGGCGAATCCGGTGCCCTGGCTTCTTGGGCTCGTCGGCGCATCGCTAGCAGTCTGGGGCGTCAGCTATTTCCTGCTCAATCCGGACCTCGCGCCCGCCAGCGCCAAAGACACCAGCCGCGACGCCGTGACGAGCGCCGCAGCACCCGCCGCGGCCGACGGCGCGCAGATTTTCGCGAGCCGCTGTGCGTCCTGCCATCAGGCAAACGGCGCCGGCCTGCCTGGCGTGTTTCCACCACTGGCCGGCTCTGCATGGGTGAACGGCGACGCGAAGACCGTCTCGCGCATCCTGCTACTGGGCATCAACGGCAAGATCGACGTTGCCGGCGCAACCTTCAACGGCACGATGCCCGCCTTTGGCACGACCCTTTCCGACGCGGAAATCGCGGCGGTGGCCACGCACGTTCGCGCGAGCTTCGGCAACAAGTCGGCTGCACTGACAGCCGACCTTGTGAAGGGCGAGCGAACCGCTCTGGGCACTCGGACGACGCCGTGGGCAGGCGGCGACGAACTCTCGAAGCAGCCGTAGAGCCGGACGAAACGCAAAATGCAATCCAACCTTCCAGATAGTGCGCTGCTGGATGTGCGCGGCATGTGGTGCACCAGTTGCGCGAACGCATTGGAAATCATGCTGCGGCGCCAGCCCGGCGTGCTCGCCGCGAGCGTCAGTTTCGCGGCTGAGTCCGCCTCGCTGCAATGGGATCCGCTCGCGACGTCGCTTGAGCGCCTGCTGCAGCGCACGGCCAAACTCGGATACGCGTGCATCCCCGAAGGCGCAGGGCACGACCGGCGCGCGCATTTCGCCAGAATCCGCCATGACCTGATGGTCCGGCTCGTGGTTGCCGTGTTCTTTTCGATGTGGGTAATGCCGGCGCAATGGGCGCTGTACGTTGCGCCCGAGGGCAGTCTTTCGCCGGCCGCACGATTTGGGCTGGCGCTGTTTGCAGGGCTCGCCGCCATGCCGGTGATCGGCTACGGTGCGCTGCCGTTTTTCCGCGCGGCGTGGCGCACGCTGCGCGCTCGAGCGCCGGGCATGGACGTCCTCGTCGCGACCGGGGCCGGCGGGTCCTGCCTGCTTTCGGTATGGCAGTTGATACGGGGCGAGTCGACCGTCTATTTCGATTCCGCCGCAATGATCGTGGTCTTCCTGTTGGCCGGCAGGCTGCTCGAAACGACCGTGCGAAGCCAATCGGCCGACGCCGTACGCAGCCTGCTCGAATTACCGCCTGAAACCGCGCACGTGATCGATGCATCCGGCGCCGAAACGCAAGTCCTTGCCAAGCGGGTGGAACGCGGCAGCGCGGTTCGGGTGTGCCCTGGCGAGCGCGTTCCGCTCGACGGCGTCATCACGCAAGGCGTGTCGTCGCTGGATCGCTCGCTGCTGACGGGCGAAACGGCGTTCATCACGGTCGAACCCGGCGACGTGGTGGAAGCTGGTGCGCTCAATGGAGATGGCGAACTGGTGGTGCTGGTCGAGCGCGCCTGGGGCAAGCGTCGCGTGGATCTGATCGCGCATAGCGTGCGGCAGATGCTCGCGCGCAAGACGGCGACCCAGGCACTCGCCGAACGGTTCACCCGCTACCTCGTACCGGCCATCTGCGGGCTCGCGACGCTCGCCTTGCTGTGGAACGCAGCCGAGGGTATGGCCATCGCCGCTGCGCTCGAACGCGCCGTGGCGGTGCTCGTCATCACCTGCCCCTGTGCGCTCGGTATGGCCGTTCCGCTCGCGCTTACCGCTGGGGCGGGGCGAGCGGCGCGCGCGGGCGTGCTGTTCCGGGATGTCGAGGCGATCGAGAAGGCCGGCCGCATCGACCTCTTCTGCTTCGACAAGACCGGAACACTGACCGAAGGCTCGCCCCGGCTCGTCCAGTCGCAATGTGCCGACAGCGTGAGCACAGTCGACCTGTTCGTCGACGCGGCGATCGCCGAGCGCGGCAGCGAGCATCCGCTCGCAAAGGCCATCGAATCATTGGTACCGCCGTCATGCCGTGCAACCGTCGACGGCGCGACGGGAACGTCCCGCGCAACGTCCGGGGCGGGGGTGGAATGGATCGGCGCGGACGCCTCTCGCATTCTCGCCGGCAGTGCGTCCTTTCTCGCCGGGCTCGGCGTACCGGTTCCGGACACGGCAGCCACGCATACGACGGTACATGTCGCGCGCGATGGGCGGTGGCGCGGCACGCTGCATTTCGCGGACGCGCCGCGTGCCGGTGCACGCCGCGCGCTGGCCACGTTGCGGACGACTGGCGCGGCGCTCGCAATGCTGACCGGCGACGAGCCGGCCGTCGGCTTGCGCGTCGCCGAGGCTGTCGGCATTGACTCCGGCGCCGTGTACGCGGGCCAGTCGCCGGAAGAGAAGGCCCGTCGCATCTTCGCTGCGCAGGCAGCGGGAACGAAGGTCGCGTTCATCGGTGACGGTCTCAACGACGCGCCCGCGCTCGCGGCGGCAGATCTCGGCATCGCCGTCGCCAACGCGACGGCGTCGTCGGTGGCCGCTGCATCGATCGTACTGGTCGAGGGCGGCATCGAGCAGCTCAATGCCGCGCTGGAGATCGCACGGCGCACGGCGCGCGTGATGCGCCAGAACCTCATTGCCGCAGCCGTCTACAACTTGCTTGCCGTGCCGCTCGCGTTATCCGGAGTCGTGTCGCCAGCAATGGCAGCCGCGTTGATGATCGCCAGCTCACTTTCGGTGACGCTCAATTCGTCCCGCCTCGCTGCCGGCGCAATTAACCGGCACAGCGCTACTGCTGACACGTTCGACACGGACACCGCACCACCGCAGCACACAGGATCCGGATCTGCAGCGGCCACCTGCGCCGATGTTCAACACCTGACAGAAGGATGACCATGAAGAACGATGAACGCGACATCTTCCAGCAGCGCCGCAGGCTGCTCGGTGGCCTCGGTGCGCTGGGGCTCGCGGCATTGACGAATCCCATAACGGGGAGGGCAGCACCAGGCAATAACATCATGCTGCCCTTCGAAAATGGTGCACGCCCGCTTACGTCCGCGTTTCCGCAGAAGTCCAACGTCATACTGCAAAGAACGCGGCCGCCGTTAATCGAAACGCCGTTCGAGGTGTTCGACCAGGGAGTCTTTACGCCAAACGACCGCTTCTATGTGCGGTGGCACCTTGCGAACATTCCAACGTCGGTGGATCCGGCCGCGTTCAGGCTGGACATCCGGGGTCACGTGAACAGGACCGTCAGCCTGACGCTGAACGATCTTGTGAAAAAATTCCCGCGCTTCGAAATTGCCGCAGTCAATCAATGCTCGGGGAATTCCCGCGGCTTTTTTAGTCCGCGCGTGCCAGGTGGTCAATGGGCGAACGGCGCGATGGGCAACGCTCGATGGACGGGCGTGCGGCTGAAGGATTTGCTGACGCATGCCGGTGTCGGCGCAAACGCAGTGCAGGTGCGCTTGAACGGCCTCGATACCGGCGTGATTCCGCAGACGCCGAAATTCATGAAGTCGCTCGCGATCGACCACGCGCTCGACGGCGAAGTGATGGTCGCCTATGCGATGAACGGAGAGCCGCTGCCGCTGCTCAACGGCTATCCGTTGCGGCTTGTCGTGCCCGGCTGGTATGCAACGTATTGGGTCAAGATGCTGCACGACATCGAGGTGCTCGACAAGCCCGACGACAACTTCTGGACTGCCAAGGCCTACCTCGTCCCCGATAACCATTTTGCCAACGTGAATCCCGGCGACAAGGACTTCAAGCAGGTGCCCATCAATACAATGCTGCCCCGGTCGTTCTTCACCAATCTGCGCTCTGCGGGCACGGTACAACGCGGTCAGCCGATGCTCGTACGCGGCATTGCGTTCGGCGGTCTCAACGCGCTCGCCAAGGTGCAGTTTTCGTCCGATGGCGGCCGCAACTGGACCGACACCGCGATGGGCCGCGATTGCGGCCGCTACAGTTTTCGGCAGTGGCAGACGACGGTCAGTTTCCCGCAAACGGGCAGCCGCACACTGATGGCCCGCGCGATCGACTCGACCGGACAGGCGCAGCCGGATACACCGAACTGGAACGGCGCGGGCTTCATGCGCAACGTCATTGAATCCGTCGATATCAACGTAGTCTGACACGAGGCGAAAACCATGAACTTGAAGCTGCTTCGTATCGCGGCGGTCTGGGCCGCCCCTGTCGCCGTCGGTGCCATTGCCGCGCTGACCGGCAGTCACTACCTGCCTGAATCGATCGCCGGACAGGCGCAGCGGCAGGCCGCCCTCGTGCCTCCGGTGCATTTCGCCCCGCTCGACGTTTCTTTGCCGGCAGGCAACACACTCTTTCCACCCGGCGAAGGCGCAGAGATCGCGAACGCCAACTGCGTGATGTGTCATTCGACCGGAATGGTGCTGCGCCAGCCACCGCTGACCACTCCCGAGTGGAAGACCGAGATCATGAAGATGCGCAACGGCTTCGGCGCACCGATTCCTCTCGATCAGGTCGACCAGCTTGCTCACTATCTTGGCGTTATCAATGGGAAGAAGAATGAAGCGGGCCCCTCCGGTGTCGACAACCAGGCCAGCTGACGCACAAGCATCGGACCTGGGAACGCGCGGCTGCGAGTGTGTTCCTGCCCAAGGACTCGACGCTTGCATGCCGCCAATCCGCATGCGGCCTGGTATCGGGACAGCCGCACGACTCGCCGCCGTCGGCTTGCAGATCTTCGCACCGAAATGCGCGCTTTGCTGGACCACCTACGCTGGCCTCGTTAACGCAAGCTGGTTCGTCGCAACGAACATTCATCCGATCTGGGCGTCGCTTGCAGCGCTGTCCTCGACGCTCGCCGTGTGTATCAGCCTGCTCGCGGCGCGGCGAACGCGCCGCTGTCGAGCCTGGTTGTGGACGGCAGCTTCGTGGTCGCTCCTCATTGCCGGCTGGTTGCTCGACTGTTTTCCCGTCAGATGCCTGGGATTCGGTTTGCTCGCAGCCAGCTTTACCTACGCTGGGCTTACCCGCAGAGTGCGCGCCCGTACGTCAACGGGATCGGCGCCCGGTTCGCTGGAAGCGGCCCCGGCGCAATCCGGCTAGCAGCATGCCGACGGGCGCCAATTGACCGTTACGACGACGCGAGACGCCACGATGACGCCCCCTCGTCCGCTAGACGATCATGTGTTCGAACATCTGATCGGCGAGCGTGCGAAAGGCGCGCGCGCTCGGGCTCAACGCACGCGCCTTACGCCAGATCATGTTCAGATCCCGCTCGATATTCAGGTCGTGCACCCGCAACTGCACCAGCACGCCTGTGGCGAGTTCGTCGGCGACCGTTTGGCGCGACACCCAAGCGACCGCATTGCCAAGGCGCAGCATCCGTTTGATCGCCTCCGCGCTGCCCACCGACAGCTTCGGCGACAGCTCATAGCCGTGCCGGGCATACGCGTCCTCGATCACCATGCGTGTGCCGGACCCGGGTTCGCGCATCACGAGTTCGGCATTGCCGACCTCCGCTGCGCTGACGCGGCGCTTGCGCGTCAGCGGGTGGCTGGCGCCGGCGACCGCAATCAGTTCGTCACGACCAATGACGGCCGCATCGAACGCCGATGCGTCGTATGGTCCTTCGATCAGCCCAAGCTGCCGTTCATGCGCCAGCACCGTCTCCTCGACATGTTCGGTGTTCGACACCGCGAGGTCGACCGTGATGCCTGGATATAACCGCCGGAACTCGTCCAGAACGGGAGGCAGCAGATAAACGCCAATCGTGCGGCTTGAGGCGAGCCCAAGGTGCCCGCGCGTCAAACCCGCGAACTCGCCGATCGCGGTTTCGGCTGCGTCCGCCAGCGAGAAAATCTGCGCGGCGTATTCGGCAAGCAGACGGCCTGCCTCAGTGGGCTGCATGCCGCGCGGGAGCCGGTCGAACAACGGCACGCCGACTCGTTCCTCCAGTTCGCGGATCTCGCGCGTAAGCGCCGGCTGGCTAACGTGAAGTCGCTCCGACGCGGCGGTGACGCTGCCGGTCTCCGCAACAGAAAAAAACGCTGCGAGATGGGTGAAGTTCATCGTCTTCTGTATATCAAATAGGCATTAATTCCATATTAATGATGTATTTTTAATATGGGTAGCAAATCCGCACAATCAGTTCATTCCGTTTCGCTGTGGAGATGACTATGTCCAGCCAGATTGGTGCACACGAGGCCACGTCCTTGCAACACTTCTCCGACAAGATTCGCCAGTTCACGCCGAACTGGTTCGCGATGACAATGGGTAACGGCATCGTGTCGCTCGTGCTCGCCGCGTTGCCCCTGAGCTTTCCGGGCCAGCATGCACTCGCTGTTTCGTTGTGGTGCGTGGACATCGTGCTCTATGCGGTGTTCACGGCGATGTTCGCTGCGCGCTGGATCTTCTATCCAGAAACGATCAAACCCCTGCTGCATCACCCGCTTCAATCGATGTTCCTGGGCACCTTGCCAATGGGTCTCGCGCCGATCATCAACGGCGTCGTGCTGTTCGCAGGACCGCATTTCGGCGCAGGTGCCTACTCGCTCGCGTATGCGTTGTGGTGCTGTGACGCACTGCTGGCAGTCGTTGTCGCGGTGGGAGTGCCGTACCTGATGTTCACCGAGCAAAGCCATGCCTTCGAACGCGTTACAGCCGTGCTGCTGCTGCCGATTGTGGCGCCCGAAGTGGCGGCGTCAAGTGCCGCGGCGCTTGCCCCGCACCTGGTCGAACGAACCGCGCAGCTCGTCGTCGGCGCAGGCTATCTTCTGTGGGCGATTTCGGTGCCGCTCGCCTTCTCGGTGCTGACCGTCGTCTTCCTCCGGCTGGTCATTCACAAGCTACCGCATCGTGATCTGGGCCCATCCAGCTGGCTAACTCTCGGCCCGATCGGCACTGCCGCGTTGGGACTGCTTACGCTGGGCCAGGCTGCGCCCAGCGCATTTGCCGGCACTACACTCGCGAACGTTGCCGCCATGGCACGCGACTTCGGCCTGATCGGCTCGCTGATCCTGTGGGGCGCGGGTGTGTGGTGGTTTGCGGTCGCGCTCCTCTTCACGTTGCGCTACCGCCGCGAAGGCTTGCCGTTCAACCTCGGCTGGTGGGGCTTCACGTTCCCGCTCGGCGTCTACACCGCGGCGACGCTGAGCCTGTATCGGGTGACAGGGTTCGAGGCGTTCGCCGTGGCCGCCGTGCTGTTCGCAATCCTGCTGTGCGGACTCTGGAGCGTCGTGCTGTCGTGGACATTGCGGGAAGTGGCACGCGGTCGCCTGTTCTACGCGCCTTGCCTTGCCACCGCGCGCTAGCTAGTTATCGATTTTCGGCCGGGGCCCGGGTCAGGGGGCTGCCGCATCGAATACCCTCGCCGTATAGTTTCGCGACTCGGCAGGCGATAAACTCATGCTCGAAAGCGGGCATTGGAAGCGTCAGCTTTCGACGTGACGCGAAGGACCGAAATGGCCGATGACTTCACTGGCAGCACGCGTGCACGAATGACCGCTGGACCTCGGAAGCCGCCGTTCACGTCGCGCTAGCTCCAACGGCCGGAGAGGGTCGATCACAGGCGTCGCCGCTCGGCCCAGAAGTAGCATCGTCGCGATGACTCACGAAGCCGTGAAGGTGTTTGAGGAGAACAGAGCCCCAACGCATAATTGAGACACGCGTCCAAGCCCTCATCGGGACCAGTAGAAATCCACGGGGATAAGCTCGACGACCCATCCACCTTCTTCGCCCAGCGTGGCCGCCGGGTGCATGGAGGCGATGCGCAACGCCTCGTCATGGGTATCCGCCTCGATGATGAACAGGCCGCCCACGACTTCCTTCGACTCGGTATAGGGCCCATCGGTGACGTGCGTCTTGCCACTGCGCGGGCGGAGCGTCCTCCAGTTGTCCAGATCGCCAAGCGATGCGGAAATCAGTACCTTGCCGGTAGCCCGCATCTTGTCGTCCAATGCGGGGCATTGGCTCACCAATTTCTTGACGTCGTCTGGCGCCATCGCGGCGAATTTATCGGGGGTGAAGTAGGCCAAGCCGAGGTATTTCATGGGAGATCCTTTGGGTGTGAATAACCTGACGACGAAGCTGATGATCGAAAATCGACAATCTTCTGAAAAGTTTGTAGCGGGTCTCGCCAGACTGTCCGCTTTTGGGGTCGCGCGGTGCCGACCGCCGGGCTCGTGCTGCACATGCGGATCGCGTGAGGCAGAGGTCGGCCAACAACGGCCATTTGAACCATCAACCTAAATCGTTGAAAATAGTGTCGCGATGACGCCTGTTTGCCACGCTTACAAATCAAGTTTTTCACCATCTTGGATGCCAAGAACACGTACAGATAACGATATGACGACGAGCGTATGGACAACAGCAACATCGAAAATTGAAAGCAATGGCCACGTCATCATCTTTCGCTACATCAGGGATTTCGGCAAGGATTTCGACCGACTCGACAATCCCATCCGGGTCATCATTGCTTGGAAATATGATTCGGAAACAGGAATGCCGGGCGCTGATGTGCGCGAATGGATGGACTCCACCGAAGACGCGCTGAAGTTAGCTGTCGAAGAAGACGAGTTTGCAAGCCTCGTTCTCGTTTCTACGGGAGAAAACCTCAGGGAGTGGACGTACTACGCCCGCTCCGGGGATGAATTCATGGTTCGGCTCAACAAAGCGCTTGGTGGTCGTCCAAAAGTGCCTGTCAACATACACATCGGGGAAGACTCGCAATGGGCGACGTTCGACGAATTCAGGCGTCGCGTTCGTGAGTAGTACCGGCGTGAGCGGGCATCACGCGAAGGTCTCCTTTATAGAATTACGGGTGTCGCTTCAGGGTCGCCTTGTGCCACTCGCATAGATACTGCGCGCGGCGACCCCTTACGTTTGCGTCGGACCGGGTGCGGCCACAACCGGTCGTTCGACATCGCCGCTCAGATCGCTAACAATCTCTTACTCGCACCCGCGCCCACCGGCGCAATTCTGCATCCGAAAGAGCCTTAAATGACTGGAATATCCATCAGGTCCGCAAATATCGACGATGCTCAAATGATCGCCGATTTTCACGTGAAGGTCTGGAGGCACACCTACCAGGATCTTGCGCCAGCGGAAGCATATGCCGTCCTCAACGAGCAATATCGTGGCGAGCAGTGGAAGGAAAAACTGTCTTCGAATGACAGCAGCCAGGTAGCACTCGTTGCTGAGATCGACAGTAGAACCGTTGGAATCGGAGCCGCTGGGGAGCCTTCAGAATCGATATTTGACGGCCGCGGCGAGATCAAATTCCTTTATGTCGATCCCGACTTCAAGCGCCGCGGCATCGGCCGCGAGTTGCTTACACAACTCGCGATTCATTTGAGAGAAATGCACTATCAAGGAGCCGCTTTAAGCGTCGTCAAGGGAAACGAACCCGCAATCGCCTTTTACGAGGCGCTAAATGGCCGGCCAGCAGGCGAGTACATCGATCCGGGACCGGTCTGGCGATCGCAAAACATCGTCTTCGCGTGGGACGACGTTGCGAGTCTGATCCCCTGAGAAATGTCACTTGCGCAGACGGCGCAAGTCCCAGCTCTATCGAGCGTTCCTGGAGCCGAGAGCGGCCAACACCGGTAGTGGAGGCCGCAGCGGCGATCGGACTATGAAAACGAAGCGTGCCAAACTCAGTGTGACGAAACGTACGTCGCATCGCCGAACGCTGCCGGAATGGCGAAGCTCTCGCGCATACGCTTCGTCTCCGCTGCTGGCGTCAAGCCAAAAAGCCGTTTGAACTCTCTGCTGAACTGGGACGCGCTCGTGTAACCGACTGCGTGGCTCGCGGCCTCCGCAGTCAAATCCTCGCGGACCATCAACAGGCGAGCCTGATGCAAACGCGTTGACTTCACGTACTGCATCGGCGAAACGTGAGTCATTGCCTTGAAGTGGCTGTGGAAGCTCGGAACGCTCATTCCCGCTTCCTCTGCCAACTGCATCACGTCCAGCGGCTGCGCGTAGCCGGCATGGATGAGGCGTAGCGATCTGCCTATCCGGCCGAACTGCCCTCTCATCGCTAAAGCCCCGCGCATCGAGCTTCCTTGCTGTCCGGTGAGCACACGGAAATAAAGTTCGCGCAGCAGGCCCGGGCCTAATACAGCGGCTTCGAGTGGCCGATGCATCGCCTCAAGGAAGCGCAACACGGACGCTTGCATCGCGTCATCCATCGACGTCGACATCATGCTTTGAGGCGCCTGCACGTGTTCCTTGGCGCCTTCACGATCGATCTGTACGGCCAGTTCAGCGGCTAACGTGAAATCGAGGTGAAGGTACAGCGCGAGCAGCGGGCGCTCCTGGGTTGCCTCGGTTTCCATGCTGAACGGAACAGGCACGGACACGGCCAGGTAGTGATGCTCGTCGTACAGATAGAGCTGGTCGCCGAAATAACCTCGCTTGCGGCCCTGACAAACGATCACGATGCCGGGGTCGTAAAGAACCGGCGTGCGTGACAGGGGCCGGTTTGAACGCAAGATGCGGACGCCCGGCAGCGCCGTGAGGTTGTAGCCCTCCTCAGGCGCCAACGTCCGGAGCAACGCAATCATGCGTTTCTGGATTCCCGAGGAAAGATCCGGATTGTGCGTGGAGGCCCGCTTCGTACTCATAGCTTTAGGCAAGAAAAATAGCGGAATATGGCTTAGCTAGCCGATTCGTTCAGACTAGTATGCATTCTCCAGACACCATTCGGGAGAAGCTTCAGTGGCATTCGGCAAAATTCTGCTCATCACTGGCGTCAGCAGCGGCTTCGGCCGTGCGCTCGCAGGAGAGGCGTTAGCGGCGGGACATGAAGTCGTCGGTACTGTGAGAAGTGCGCAGGCAAAGCGTGATTTCGAGTCTCTGTCCGCGAACGCTGCTTTTGGACGTGTACTTGACGTGACTGACTTCGATGCCATCGAGGGCATCGTGGCGGAAATTGAAGCGAGCGTCGGACCCGTGGACGTTCTGGTCAACAATGCCGGCTACGGGCACGAAGGCATCATGGAAGAATCGCCTTTGTCCGAGATGCGCAGACAGTTCGATGTGAATGTGTTTGGCGCTGTTGCCATGATGAAAGCCGTCCTGCCCTTCATGCGTAAGCGCAGACGTGGCCACATTCTGAATATCACGTCGATGGGCGGCCATATCACCATGCCCGGAATCACCTACTACTGCGGAAGCAAATTCGCGCTGGAGGGTATCTCTGAGGCGCTTGGCAAAGAGGTCAAGCCTTTCGGCATCGCTGTAACAGCCGTCGCGCCAGGCTCGTTCCGCACCGACTGGGCGGGTCGCTCGATGACGCGAACGCCCCGTTCGATTGCGGACTACGACGCTATCTTCGAGCCCATCCGCAAAGCGCGTGAGGAGAAGAACGGCAAGCAATTGGGAGATCCCCAAAAGGCGGCACGCGCGATGCTCGCCGCAATCGCAGCGGACCGCCCTCCCGCGCATCTTTTGCTCGGTAGCGATGCGCTCGGGCTCGTGAGGGACAAGTTGTCCGCGTTGGGAAATGAGATCCGTGACTGGGAGTCTGCTACGGTCTCGACCGACGGCTGAAAGACCGCTGGAGCAGGGAGGCTGTCGCGTACCTGATCCCTCGCCGTCGGGCCCGGAAAGCAGCGGTCCGCAACCGGGACATGGTCGTTTGCTGTCGCCCCTCACTATCACAACGGAAACATGCATCGTCCCACTAGTGAAACACCAACGTCTGGAAACGTTGATCTAAACAATGTGGAAAATGTTGAGGTAGCATCATCGAACTCAACAGGGGAGAAAGCGGTGTTTCGGCGAATCAAATCTCGTATAGACGCAATCGCCCCCGCTCTTGCCAGTCTGCTTCTCAGCGATCTTCTGACGATCCTGGCAGACATGGTTGGCTATATCACGCTCCCTTGGTGGATCGTTCATCGGGGCGGTGCACATGACCTTGCGATCTACAGCGTAAGCATTGCCATCACCACGATTTTTGCAATGCCGCTGCTTTCGCCGCTTGGGGACCGATACGCCAAGAGACCGCAGATTGTATGGGGTGTCTGCGCTTTGATGGTCGTTGCCTTTACCCTCGCTACGCTCGCCTCGCTGTCCGACTACCGACTTATGCTCATCGTCTGCATAGGCGTGGCCACCGTAATAGCGAAAGCTTTCATCGATCCGGCCAGCTCCACCATTTCGGCTGAACTTGTTCCGGCGAATCGTTGGGCCGCGGCGCTTCGTCTTCGTAAGTCGACGCAAGCGGCTGGTCGTGCCTTGGGACCGGCACTGGCTGGAGCAACACTCGCCTTGGGCGGTATCTCTGCAACATTCTGGATGAACGGTATTCTGCTTGGCGTCGCTGCCTACGTGACTTCGCAGCTTCCATCCCAGTCTGAGCATAGCGACCACCATCGCGGTTTAGCCCGTTGGTGGGAAGACCTGCGTGCTGGACTGCACGCTAAATGGATCGTCCCGTTGGAGCGCGGCTGGACGCTTGTCAACTTCCTCGTATGGATATTCCAGGGGCCGGCAGTCGGCATGCTGATCCCGCTTAAAGTCCAATCACTCGGGCTGTCGGGTCTCTGGCTGGGTGGTTGCGAAGCGGCCTTATCCATAGGTTTGCTACTCGGCAGCTTTCGTGGTTCTGACGCACTGGTAAGCCGGTTCGGCCGATTCAATGTCCGCGTGGGTGCCGCTATGTGCGAAGGGCTGGCACTTGCCGTTTCGGGCTGGGCCCATTCACCAGTCTTGCTAGTACTTGCGCTTACCTGTGTAGGTTTCGCCAACGCATCGATGGGGCTCGTTGGCGCGACTCATCGGTCATTGGCTATCCCGCAGAATTTCCGCGTGCGCATTCTCGCCGCCAGCATGATGACCACACAGATCGCCGGCATTCTTGGGCCGATGATCGCAGGTGCGGCGCTCACGCATTGGGCGGTAAGCAAGGTCTATACATGCTTCGGTCTGGCCACCTGTCTGCTGGCTTTCGGCTTTGTCCTTATCCCTCGATCGCGTGAATTCTTTGCGCTTAATCACGATCAAGTAAAGAATTGGTTTCGTCACGAATATCCCGATGCGTTCAAAACACCTACAGCATCCGCATCGAAACAAACTACGTAGATCGCATCGCGACAGGAACAGAGTGCCATCGGCTCGGCGAATCAAATGGCCGGCTCGACCGACTCCTTTGAATCAACCCGCTTTCACCGGACGCGTCCCCCAAAACAAGACCGCCTCAATCGCGAAAAATGCAACGAGCGGCGTAATGGCGCCCACCGTCCCCGCGATCTCGCTCCCAAACCGGCTCGTTACATACAGCAGCACGATCATGCTGATCGCCATGCCCGGCGCCCCGAGTCCGCGCATCGCGGCGCTGCGATGGTAGCCGAGCCAGAACGCGGCCCGCGCGACGATCCAGACCACGGTCGTCGCCACGACCGCGCGCATGGACGAGCCGTCGGGACAGTAGGCGGCCAAGCCGAACAGCGATGCCGCAAACACGATGATCTGCTCCACCGTGTTCTGCAGGTATCGTTGATTGATGCGCAACCTGCGTGTCTCGAAGCCCGCCAGCGGATCGAATGCGGGCGAGGTCAATCGTTCGTGCGCTACGGCTTCGACGCCCGTCACCAGGCAGAACAGCACGGCAGCACAGCAGCATTTGAGCGTCAGAAGCATCCGCGCACCGAGGCTGTCCATGCCCGGCAGGGGCGACATCAAAAGATCGATGCCGAGCCAGAGCCCCGAGGCAAACAGCGACGCGACTGCGATGCCGGCAATGCCGACGCTGCGCTGCCGTCGAAAGTCGGACGCGTGATAGGTCGGGTTGGTCATGGATTTTTCCTCCGAGCGTTTCATACGGGGGCATCAGCCTCGGCCAACTGCGGACGGCTATCTTCAGCGTATACATAGCCCAGAAGCAGATTTTTACTTGTACAAAACAAAACCGCCGTACGGCTGCTGCCACCTGTGCACGGGCAAACCCACTCGTTTAGACGAGTGCAATCTTGCCGGTGGCGAGGTCATACATGCCGCCAACAATGTCGATCTTCTTGCTCTCGTAAAGTTTTTGGACGATCGGCGGTGAGCTCTTCAGTCGAGCCATTTGCCGTCGCACGTTCTCGGCGGCCGCGTTGTCCAGCAAGTTGCCGGTCTGCACCTTCTCGGCGGCGATGACGGCCGGCTTGATCGCGGCGATGAGTCCCGGCAAATGACCCGGAAGGACCGCCTTGGCCTTCAGCACTTTGATTGCGGCGTCGACTGCGCCGCATCCGGTATGGCCTAGCACCATGATGAGCGGCACCCCCAGGAACTGCGCGCCGTATTCGAGAGACGCAAGCAGATCCGGGTTTACGATGTTGCCCGCGACGCGTAAAACGAAGAGATCGCCCGGCCCCTGATCGAACGCGAACTCCGGCGCCACGCGCGAATCGGCGCAGCTCAGGATCGTGGCGATCGGATACTGCCCCTGCACACGGGCGGCGCGACCTGATGAAAAGTCGCGCTCGTTCGGCGTGTTGGCGGCGTAGCGCGCGTTGCCATCCATGATTCGCTTCAACGCGTCCGCAGGCGCGATCGAGTTGGGTGGTGGCGATGCGCCGGGTGCTGGCGGCTCGGCCGCGATGGCGGCACCCACGCTCCAGGGGAGGAGCGCCGCGAGTGCGCCAGTCTTCAGGAAATCCCGGCGCGATACTTGGGGCTCGTGCTGCGCATCACCACAGACATCACACATTTGAATGCCTCCGTCAGTGCTGGGCGCATCCGGCCGCAAACAGGTGCCTTGTTGCGTCGCAACGCAAATGGCACACCGGTCACCTGCTATGTGTACCTCACGTGGTGGTCCAACGCCACGCGGTAGATCAACCAACTTGCATAGGTCCGAGTCTATACCGTCGCCAGGCGCAGTGTCCGGAAAATCCCACGGCTGCGAAGAGCAGACCGTGATAGCGTATTGCGAACTCAACAGAGTCCGGCATTGTTAGAGGTCCGTCAATACGGCGTGCACGCGCGTCCCAAATCAGTGGAACTAAGCCGGGACAAACCGACCCCGGGCGTTGACTCGGGAGAGTGTCTGGACGACATCGAGAAGCATGGGTTCCACATTACCGATGCTCACGTTCGCATTACTGACGAGGTAGTTTGATGCCTGCGTTCGCGTAGGCTGTGGTCCGCCGCACGAAGCTCGCCGCGAGATCGCGACCACCGTCCTTACGCGAACGCCACTCGGCGCGACGTCGAAGCCGACGCGAACGATGTGCCGCCGCTAGCGTCTGCGTCGTTCACCTGGAAGGCCGCGGCTGCGCGTTGCAGGCTCATCGCCTGCTCCTTCAGCGACTGCGCCGCGGCCGCCGCCTGCTCGACGAGCGCCGCGTTCTGCTGCGTCATGCTGTCCATCTGCGTGACCGCGAGATTCACCTGGTCGATGCCGGCGCTCTGTTCCGCCGCGGCCGCCGCGATCTCCTGCACGACGCCGGTCACACGCATGATCGCGTCGCGCGCTTCGTCGATCGTCGAGCCGGTGTTTTCGACCAGCGTTGCACCACTGCCGACGCTGCCTACCGCATGACTGATCAGCTCGCGGATTTCCTTCGCCGCGGTCGCGCTACGCTGCGCGAGGCTGCGCACCTCGCTCGCAACCACTGCGAAGCCGCGGCCCTGTTCGCCCGCGCGTGCCGCCTCGACCGCCGCATTCAGCGCGAGGATGTTGGTCTGGAACGCGATACCTTCGATCGTTGCGATGATCTCGACCATGCGGCCCGATTCGCTCGAAATGCCCTTCATCGCCGCGACAGCCTGCGTGATCATGTCGCCGCCGCGGTTCGCGATTTTCGCGGCGTCGGCCGCAAGTTCGCTGGCGGTGCGCGCGTTGTCCGCAGTCTGGCGGACCATCGCCGTCATCTGCTCCATGCTCGACGCCGTCTCCTGCAACGACGCCGCCTGGCTCTCGGTGCGCGCCGACAGGTCCGCATTGCCGTTCGCGATCTCGTTCGCGCCGCACGCGACGTTGTCGGATGCATGCTTGATCTGGCAGATGGTGCCCGTCAGCGCGTCGCGCATTCGCTGCATCACGTGCAGCAGGCTCGACGTGTCGCCGTCGCGCGTGCGAATCGCCACCGTCAGGTCACCCGATGCGATTGCGTCCGCTACATTCGCCGCGTAGGCCGGATCGCCGCCGACCGTGCGCGCGATGCTGCGATTCGTCACCGCGACGAGCGTCACGAGCACCGCCGACACCGCCAGGAAGATCGCGCCGATCAGCCACAGCGACGCCATGAACGCAGCGTCGATGTCGTCGACATAGGCGCCGGTCGCGATGATCCAGTCCCACGGCGCATAGCGCACCACGTAGCCGATCTTGCCGACCGCCTGCGCCGACGCCGCGCCCGAATGCGGGAACACGTAGTCGACAAAACCGCCGTCCGGCACCTGTGCAGCCGACGCGAATGTCACGTAATGGTGGCGGCCATCGGCATCCGCGCTACCCGCGAGATCCTTGCCTTCGAGAGCCGGCTTGATCGGATGCATCACCATCTGCGGCTTCGAGTTGATCACGAGGAAGTAGCCGTCTTCGCCGTAGCGGACGCCGCGCAGGCGTTCGAGTGCCTGCTTGCGGGCATCCGCCTCCGGCAGCGCGCCGCTTTGCGCCAGCGCCGCATACTCCGTCACGATGCTGAGCCCGACGTGCGCGACGTTCGTGAGGTCGTGCTTACGTTCCTCGATGCGCGTCTCGCGCGACTGCCACGCCGCCGATACCGAGACGGCGAGCAACGCGATGAGGCTGATGATCAGCGGCAGCCACAGCTTCTGCGTAAAACTGAGCTTGTGCATCCTGAGTCCTCGTGCAAACGAATGGAAATCGCGCAGGGCTGCCGTGCGAAGTGGCATGTGTATGGGCGCGCCTGGTGGCGCCGATGGACTGTCCGGCGGCCATCCAGGTGGTTCCTGTTCGAGTTATCGGCGGATGCGAGCGAAAGTTTCGTCCTGTGAAACCCTCGGTTAACACCTTGCCGCTGCCTCCACCCCGGCTTCGCGCAGAAAATTCGACAATGCCGTGCGCGAAAGCGGATCACACACGACGGTCACGGTCTCCGCTGTAAGATCGAGCCGTTTTATCGTGCGGCGAAATAACTGACCTGAATCGCGTGCGGTCAGGAACGCAAAGCCCGCATCCAGCGCCACCACCCTGCCTGCGCCGAATTGGCGTGGAACCGTCCCCCTGAGACTGCCGGACAGTTGAGAGGCGCATAATCCTGGATGAACCGCGTTCCTTTTGGTCGGCGGACGCGCCGCAAGCGGCACGCCCCTTACCTGCAACGCTGGTGGACTGACGAGTATCCTTAATCCAAAGGAGTTCGAAAATGACACTGAACGGCGCGGCTCCAATCGAACCAATCAACATTGGTCAATTGAGCATTCAGTACCTGGTCGATGGAACTGCCACGGGCGGGATGGGTGTTTTCGAATTGACTGTGGGGCCTGGTTCACAAGTCCCACCGCCACATAGCCACACGCGTAACGAAGAGTGCGTCTATGTGCTGGAGGGCATGCTTCGGTACTCGGTCGACGGGGTTGTCCGAGACCTGGTACCGGGAGAATGGATGTTTACTCCGCGTGGGTCGGTTCATCACTTTAGCAACCCGCACAATGACACGGCCCGCGCGCTGATCGTTCTTACGCCCGACATAGGCGCCCAGTATTTTCGTGATGTCGGGGCAATCGTAAGCGCCGGCGGGCCGCCCGACCGCTCAAAGCTTATCGATGTCATGTCAAGGTACGGATTGGTGCCGGCGGCACCACCACCATCGCCTTAGCGAGCGTGGTCCATCCGGGACTCGACTAACGGAAGCCGTAGACCAGGACCTTTTTCCCCTCAAAGCTTTCTTGCACACCTTGCTCGCAATCCGGTGGACACACTGCTTGGCCGTCCATGCTAGCGCCTGCCACAGTGACCGCCCTGTAGACAACGGACTCGACGAGCGTCCCGTCGGCAGCGACGACGATGTTCAGATCAGTCTCGACGCCGGCCGGCACGGCTCCGCCTGCGGTATAGACGATTTTCATCGTGCCGGTGCAATCGGAGTTCACCGTGTAGGTTCCGGTCTGGTTCGGATTAAATGTAGTCTGCCCCCCTTTCGGCAGACCGCCGATCACCCCGAAGTCGGTGCGCGTAAAACCGCCTGCGCCGTCGAACGTCACCAGGGCGACGTCATCAAGGATCGACGGGGCGGTGTACGGATGAAACGTACCATCGGCAGATTTCTTCAATCCAAGTATCTCACCGTGACCGATAAAACTAAACGGTCCCCTTAGCGTTGCGTTCGAGCAAAGGCCGCCGCGGTCGCCGGGGCCGCCGGCCTGCGCGGCGCCACTGAGCGAGAGAAGTACAACGGCGATTGCTGACAAAATGCCTAAATGCTTGATCTTCATGGTCATCCCCTTGTTACCGAACCAGGCACGTAACATCACAGCGCGCAGCGGGCTATTGCCTGGCGAGATGAGGCGCCCAATTCAAACAAATGAAATAAAAAGCGGTCGCAGTGTTACCGGCTACCGCCGTTTGCCGAGCAAGCGATGAGAGAACGAGAGGCCGTCGGTGCGACCGCCTGTTCCCGAGCGTGAGGCGAGAAAGCCCATGCGTGGGCCAATGTAATGAATGGCGAAACTCTTCACCAGGCAGTCATTTTTTGCCCGGTGTCGGCAGACACGTGCGGAAAGGGTGCACGAAAGTCCGCGCAATTGTGACGTCGAGGGTCAGCCATGCTTTAGAGTCGCATAGTAAAAAGTAGCGTAGTCCACGCTATTCGCAGATGCCAGATGAAGATCGGACAAAAGGCAGGCGCATTCAGCATTGCGCGGTGCGAATGATGAACTAGCGCGCTTGGCCGGACACTCGATCGCGGTTTGAGACCTGGCCGCGAGGCCCGGATGTGGCGCCGCGCTCGTCCGCTGTGGTGCCTGACAAGCGGCCTGATAAGACGCGCCGAAAAATGTCGAGCAACGCAATGAAAAGAAAAGTGGCCGGCACGCCTAACGCCGCATCGTGCAGGCGGCGTGTAGTCAAACCGCCCACCACGGCGCCGAGCGCGAAACTGAGGCTGATCGTGCCGAGTACGACCGCCTCGCGTAAGCCGGCGGGGTCGCGTTTCGGTATCGTCGATCCGAAAAAAAGCTGGATGCTCCGCCGCAAATTGCCGGTGGTCATGACCGACGTATAGGTCACCGTTCCGGACTGCATGAAGAACATCGTTTGCAACGTCGCGACGAACGAAATGCCGGGTATCAACCAGAATTCGGGCAGCCATTTCAGCGCCGCTGCCGCTAGAAACACGATTTCGAATGTGAGTGCAGCGATGGCCGGCTGACGGACCCAGCGTGGCGTCATCAATTGCAACAGACGCGCCGCCAGAATTCCGCATGCAAAGCCGACGAGCGGCGAAACATGTCTCGACGCCTGGTGCCAGTCACCGGCGGCCAGATTGACTGCCATCAGCACGATATTGCCGGTCATCGAGTTGGCGAAGACCTTGCCGTGTCCCAGGTAGGTGAACGCGTCGAGAAAACCGCCCGACAACGTCAGCAACACTGCCACATTCAAATGCGCCTTTGCCGCTTCCATGTCCATCGAGCGCATCATTTCTCTACGATTCATTTGCTTTCCTTTCGTCCGATGACCGCATTTCATCAACGGGCCGTTACCTGCGGGTTTCAGTCACGAACGGGTTCGGTTGCAATTGAAATGAGGCGGTCGCTTCACTCCGTTTCATTTGTAACTTTGGGCGAGCGCAATGAAACAGTGGCGAGACGGACAGCCGCTTTAATACGTCATACGGTGCTGCGGCGAGCTTGCCTCGTCACCTCGCAGTCGCTTGAAAAGGGGTATTGGGACGATGGAAACCAAAACAGATATTCTCGTAATCGAAGACGATCCGTTCATGCGCGATCTGATTGCGTTGTCGCTGCGGGATGCCGGATATCGCGTCCTCGAGTGCAATGCGGCGCACGCGCGACGTCTTGACGAAACGGTCTCTGCGAAGGTCGTCGTCGTCGATCTGAATGTGCCGAAATCCGGTTCGATGGAGACCATCAATGCACTGCGCGCACGTTTTCCGCAGGCATCGATCGTGGCGATTTCCGGTTACTTCAGGGGCGGCCCTGCGATGGCCGACGCGGCCATCCGGCAACTTGGAGTGGAGCAGGCACTGGCGAAACCGTTCGGAGGCAACGAGCTCGTCGCGTCAATCAAGGCGCTGCTCGCGCCGTTGTCCATGAATGAACCTCGATGAGGCGGCTTGACATGACCGATACGGAACGGGCGAGACAAAGTTTCGCGTGGCCGGGCAGATACTGGCTCATCGCGCTAGGCGGCGGTCTGCTGATCGTTTTGCTGTGGATCGGCGCGGCGACCGACATCATGCGCTCCCGCCGGCTCACGCTCGCCTACAACGACCACGAGCTGTCGAGTCTCGTGAGCGCGCTCGCGGAACAGACTGCGCGCTCGCTGCAGGGCGTCGAATTCATCCTTGGCCGTACTTCCGTGTGGGCGCTCGATCCGGCGCGCACCCAATTATCGCCCGATGAGTCCCGCGCATTTCTGCGTCAGGAAATCGACGGTGTACCGCAGATTCGTCAACTCGAGATTTTCGATGCGGCCGGCAACCGGGTCGCGACAACGCTAACCGCGCCAAAGCCCGTCAATGTCACAGGCCGAACGTACTTCCAGCAACTACAGCGCGCGCACGGCGATGCACGGGCGATCAGCGAGCCCATTGTGAGCCTCGCAGACGGAAGACCGACTTTCGCTCTCGCACGGCGGCTTGAAGACGGACAAGGTCAGTTCAGAGGCGTCGTGGTCGCGCTGGTCGAAAACGAGTATTTCCGCAACTTCTATGAACAGGTCAATCTCGGTCCCGGCACCTCGATCCGCCTGCGGCGCATCGACGGAACACCGGTTGTCGTGTTCGAAGGACAACCGGCGGACCACCCGTCGCGGCACGTGCGTTTAGCGCAGCGAGCGGTAGTCGGTTTTCCACTGAGGGTTGAGGTTACCCGCGACGAAGCGGTGGCACTTGCAACGTGGCGCACGTCGACCATCGATGAACTGATTGGCGCGGCTGCACTCTCGTTGTTCGTCGCAGTGCTCGCCATCGCGCTGGTCAGACAGGTTCGGCGCCTCGCCCGGGTCAATCGCCAGTTGCAGTCCAGCCAGCAACACTGGCGAGTCGTGTTCGAGAATGCGCCGGCGGGCATCATGCTGCTGCGTCCGCACGGCTACTATCTGAGCGCCAATCCCGCATTCCAGCGCATGATCGGGTATACGGCGGCCGAACTCGCCGAATTGACGGCTGCGGATATCTCGCATCCCGACGACATCGAGCTCACGCAACGGTTCATCGACCAGTTGATGCGAGGCGAACACGACAGCTTGCGTTTCGAGAAGCGCTATCTCCATCGCGATGGGCATGTGGTCTGGACCGATATGAACGTTGCCCGCCTCACTGTCTCGACGGAGTCCCCGGATCGTTCATCGCCGCAACTCGAGGACGTGGTCGTCGCCACCGTGGAGGACGTGACGCAACGCCGTGAGGACGAAGCGGCGCGTCGCCAGCTGGAAAGTCAGCTCCGGCAGTCGCAGAAGCTCGAAGCGCTCGGCACGTTCGCGGGCGGCATCGCTCACGACTTCAACAACATCCTGGGGGCGATACTCGGCTATGGCGAGCGCGCCCTGGATGCGATCGAGGAGGGCACGCCGGAGCGGCGCTATATCGAGCAGGTGCTGAATGCCGGCGATCGCGCACGATCGCTCGTCGAGCGAATTCTGACTTTCAGCCGCAGCGGAATCACCACCCGGATGCCGGTTCATCTCCAGCCGGTGGTCATGGAGACCATTGAACTCCTGAAGGTGCGGCTGCCGGAAACCGTTCAACTCGAGGTTCGACTCGATGCGCGGGATGCGTTCGTAGCCGGCGATCCTGCGCATATGCACCAGGTCGTCATGAACCTGTGCAGCAATGCGATTCACGCGATGCCGGACGGCGGCACCCTCCGCGTCGAACTGGCGCTGCAGCACCTCGATACCCCGCGATCGCTATCGCACGGCGCTGTCGGTTCGGGCGAGTTCGTGCGGCTCACGGTGCGCGACACTGGTGTCGGCATTTCCCCCGATCTGCTCGAACGCATCTTCAATCCTTTCTTTACCACGCGCAAAGCCGGCGAAGGCACGGGGCTGGGTCTTTCACTTGTCGAGGGCATCGTTCGGGAATACAGCGGCGCGGTGGACGTGCGAAGTGTCGTCGGAGCGGGCACGCACTTCGACGTCTATCTGCCGGTGATCGACGCGGTGGCCGTATCGGTTAGTCGGCACGAAGCGGCTTTGCCGCATGGTGACGGACAGACGGTGCTGCTCGTCGATGACGAAGAGGCGCTCGTCGCTCTCGGCGAAGAAGTCCTCGCGGAACTGGGCTATGAACCGATCGGTTTCGTTTCGAGCGAAGCGGCGTGGCAAGCGTTCAGCGCGAGTCCTCAGCGCTTCGATGCGGTGATCACCGATCAGACCATGCCGGGTATCACGGGACTCGAACTGGCCACACGCATTCGCGCGGCTCGCCCTGACGTTCCGGTAATTCTTGCCAGCGGGTATAGCAATGCCGCCCTGGAACGCGACGCGAAAGCGGCCGGCATCGCCGATGTGCTGCGCAAACCGCTTCGGCAAGCCGATCTTGCGTGGGCGATGAATCGCGCGCTTTCGCAGCGGGACAACGAAGGCGCCGGATGATGTGTGATCGGCTACGGACTGGGAAGCTACGCCAGCAGTTCGCGACGCGGTGATTTCAGTTTATTGATTTGAGAAGCGGAGAACGTGCTTTAGCTCGTTCGTCCGGGTCTCACCAGAACCAGAGGCATTGTCAGTCATGAACCTTCGGCACCTGCAATTCTTCGTCATACTGACGGACGAACTGAATTTCAGCCGCGCTGCAGAACGTCTTCACGTCGCGCAGCCGGCGTTGAGCCGGCAGATCAGTTTGCTGGAACAACGCCTCGGTGCACAACTGTTCGACCGCAGCGGCCGTCCGTTGAGGCTGACGGAAGCGGGGCATTATTTCAGTGCCGAGGCGCGTCAGCTACTGGCCAGCTATGAGCGAGCCACGCTCGCCACGCGTGAGATAGGGTGTGGCAAACGGAGTTGGCTAGGCATTGGCTTCACGCGCTCGGCGATGTATAGCGTGTTGCCCACAGCGCTCAAGGCCTTCGACCGCACTCATCCTGATGTCGAACTCAAACTGTTCGAGATGCTCACCGAAGAACAGGCAGATGCGCTGCATGAACACCGCATCCACGTCGGCATTGGACGGCAGGCGCAAACCGCAGCAGGGTGTTCCTCGCTACTGCTGCTGCGTGAACGCGTGATGATTGCACTGTCCCACGATCACCCGCTGGCGGGCAACAAGGCCGTGCGCATTGCGCAGCTGGCGCAGTCACCGCTTGTGCTCTATCCGAAGCATCCCAACGCCCGCTTCTCGCGCTTTATCGAATCGTTATACCGGGACGCGGGAGTGACGCCCCGCGTCGCGCACCATGCCTATGAGATTCAGACCGCAATTGCGCTGGCGGGGGGTGGACTTGGTGTCACTTTCGTCGGTGAATCGGTTGCGCGCCATCGTCGCCCGGATGTGGTCTACCGGCCGCTGCAAGGCGTCGGCGCGTCCCGGACCACCACGCTGACAGCGAGTTTCCGGAATGACGATCTCACGCCCCATTTGCATGCATTCCTTAAAACGCTGGCGCCTCACGACAGCATTCCCGGCGCGCCGGCACCCAACTCTATAAGAAAAAAGACATAGAAGCATAACAAGCTGGTCTTGGACCGTCCCCCGACGGATTCGTAACATGACCCGACGTATCCTCCGTCGCGAACCGACGTCGAGACGGGCACGTGCGGGCAATCAGTCGATCTTTATTTATTGGAGAATTGCAATGTCGATGACCGTAGCGGAGCAGTTTGTCGAGGTACTGGTGGCGGCAGGCGTCAAGCGGGTGTACGGCATCGTTGGCGATAGCCTCAACGGCTTGACCGACGCGATCCGCCGTCACGGCGGGATCGAGTGGATCCACGTGCGGCACGAAGAAGTTGCCGCGTTCGCCGCGGGTGCCGAAGCCCACCTGACGGGTTCGCTCACGGTCTGTGCCGGCAGTTGCGGGCCCGGTAACCTGCATTTGATCAATGGCCTTTTCGACTGCCATCGCTCGGGGGTTCCAGTGCTGGCGATCGCCGCGCATATTCCGTCTCGGGAAATCGGCAGCGGCTACTTTCAGGAAACCCATCCGGAGTCGTTGTTCAAGGAGTGCAGCCACTATTGCGAACTGATCTCGAGCGCCAACCAGATGCCGCGTACGCTGGAGACCGCGATTCGCGAGGCGACCGGCAAGCGCGGCGTGGCGGTGGTCGTTATCCCGGGCGACGTCGCGTTGCAGCAGGCGGTTGATGCGCCACCGCCCTCGGCCTTGGGTCTGTTGCCGCCACAGGCGGTCGTCACGCCGGCCGAAGCCGATCTTGACCGGCTGGCCGCGATGCTCAATGGGCAGGGCCGCGTGACCATGTTGTGCGGGTCGGGTTGCGCGGGTGCGCATGATGAGGTGGTGGCGCTGGCCGAGCGGCTCAAGGCACCGATCGTGCACGCGTTGCGCGGCAAGGAGCACGTCGAATGGGACAACCCGTATGACGTAGGCATGACCGGCCTGATCGGATTCTCATCGGGCTACTACGCAATGCTCGATTGCGATCTGCTGCTGATGCTGGGAACGGACTTTCCCTATAGCCAGTTCTATCCTCGCAAAACGGGCACGCGCATCGTCCAGATCGACATCCGCCCTGGTAATCTCGGGCGCCGCACGCCGATCGATCTGGGCATTGTCGGCGACGTGAAGGCGACGCTCACGGCGCTGATGCCGAAGCTGCAGGAGAAGACCGACGCCGCGCATCTTACGCAGGCGCAGCAGCATTACCGGAAGGCGCGCAAGGATCTCGACGCGCTTGCGCAGACCAGTGCCAGGAAGTCGTTGATCCATCCGCAGCAGGTTGCCAAAGCCATCGGTGACCATGCAACGGAAGACGCGGTGTTTACCTGCGATGTTGGCTTACCGACGGTATGGGGCGCGCGCTACCTCGCGATGAACGGCAAGCGCCGGCTGATAGGGTCGTTCTGGCACGGCTCGATGGCCAACGCCATGGCGCAGGCGATCGGCGCACAGGCGGCCTTTCCCCACCGCCAGGTGATCTCCATGTCGGGCGACGGCGGTTTCGCGATGCTGATGGGCGATTTCCTGAGCCTTGCGCAACTCGGCCTGCCGGTCAAGGTGGTGGTGTTCAACAACGGCGCGCTCGGCTTCATCGAACTCGAACAGAAGTCCACGTCGTTCGTGCCGATCGGCACCGAGCTGAACAACCCGAATTTCGCCGCGATGGCCGAAGCCGTGGGTATCCGCGGTATCCGCCTTGAAAAGCCAGACGATGTCGAGCCCGGCATCGCCGCGGCGTTCGACCACGACGGTCCGGTGCTGATCGACGCGGTCGTGAACCGGATGGAGCTGGCGATGCCCCCCGCGGTCAACCTCGAAATGGCAAAGGGGTTCTCGCTTTATATGGTCAAGGCAATCCTGAACGGACAAGCGGACCAGGTGATCGATCTCGCGCAAACCAACCTGTGGCGCTAGGGGAGTGAAATGGACACCACCGCACTCATGCTGTCGAGACTGCAATTCGCCTTCACCGTATCGTTCCACATCATCTTCCCGTCGTTCACGATCGGGCTGGCGGCGTGGCTGACGGTACTAGAAGCGCTGCACCTGATCACCGGGCGGCCCGCGTACCGCCGGGTATTCGACTTCTGGCTGAAGATCTTCGGGATCGCATTCGGCATGGGCGTGGTCTCCGGGATCGTGCTGGCTTTCGAGTTCGGCACGAACTGGAGCGAACTCTCGCGGCTTTCGGGGCCGATTCAGGGGCCGCTGTTGTCCTATGAGACTTTTACGGCCTTCATGCTGGAGGCGTCGTTTTTCGGCGTGCTGCTGTTCGGCAAGAGCAGGGTGAGGCCGGGCTTCTACCTGTTTTCCACCGCAATGGTGGCGCTCGGCACGACGCTCTCGGCGTTCTGGAGAGGGTGGCCGCATTCCTTCTCGGGAACACGGCCCCCGAAGAACCCTGCGAGCGACTTTCACCGCACAAGGCTCGCGCACAGCATTAAGCGTCGCGCTAACGCCGGCCTTGTCAAACTCCACAAGCCCTTCGCAAACATCGCATCGTTAATCCATTCCGTTTTCGGAACAAGGACGCTGAACCGGCGTTTGCCGGTCTCTCTCAAGCTGCCCTCTATCGAATCTCGAACACGGGCCTGCGACAGCTGCACCACACGGAAGTCTGCACCCTTTCGGGTCAGGGCAAAGTTCGAACCCCTATGCAAGCCGTTACAGCTTGCCGTTCGCTTTCTCCGCATTCTCTTACCCGCTCCACCAACAGCGCTCCTTGCGGTTTGCCTGCCATCTGACGATGCTCTGTGGGGTTGGCGATGAGTCGGGCTTACCACGTTCCCAGTCTTGCCGACGCAACAAAGATACACTTGCGCCTGTCCGTTTAGCGTCCGCCTCTCCCCCGGTAGCACTCGCGACGACGTGCCCCCAAATGACAAAGAGGCAACCGGCTACCTACCTTTTGGTTCGAGCCTCACAGCAGCTTTGGCTCATCAGTTCTTACGAGGTTTGTACAGCGGTTCACATACGTTACGCTTGCGGAACTTGCCTTGCCCCCACACCGCTCGGCTGCTGGCAGTGTCGATTCCTGCCGTGTCGCCACGGTGAACCGTCTGCTGAAGGGTACGTTGTCTCCGAAGCTTCGAACCCGATCGTTGCCAATCGCGCACGTCCGGATAGGCAACTGCTGGTCGTACAGCAGGTCACATTTCGAAAGATCCAGAATGTGACAAGACAAGAAAGAGCTTTGCCGTCAACTACGTTGCCGATTTACGTCCGGCGGACGGCGTTACGTGTCGCACATCATGGTGAACAATAGCTGGATGCAGTATCCGGTGGGCTACATCATCCAGGGTGGCGTCTACGTGCCGGACGACTGGTTGAAGATCATCTTCAGCCCGGTTGTCTGGGTGCGGTTTCCTCATATGTTGCTGGCGGCTTACGTTACTGGAGCGTTTTGTGTGGCCGCGACCGGTGCGTGGTACACGCTGCGCAGGATGTGTCCCGCCGAAGCGCGCATCATGCTGCGCATGGGTCTTCTGCTCGCGGCGATCCTCGTACCGGTTCAACTGCTATTCGGACATCTGGTCGGCGATTATGTGCACCGCTATCAGCCCATCAAGTTTGCAACGATCGAGGCGCGCTGGCACGACGAACAACCCGCATCCGAAGTTCTGCTTGCGTGGCCCGATGCCGCCCACGAAAAGAACGACTATGCGATTTCGGTGCCGGTGCTGGGCAGTCTGATTGGGTCGATGACGCTCGATTCGAAAGAGGTCGGTCTCACCGACTTCCCACGCAGCGAGCGTCCGCCGATCGTCATTCCATTCTTTGCATTCCGGGTCATGGTGGGATGCGGTCTCATCATGCTGCTCGTTGCGTGGGGCGGCACCTTGCTATCGCTCAAGGAGCGCCTGCTGCAGCGGCGCGCGTTGCTGTGGACGGTATTCCTGTGCTTTCCGCTGCCTTTCATCGCGACGCTCACCGGCTGGTTTACCGCGGAGGTGGGACGGCAACCGTGGACCGTCTATGGGCTGCTGCGCACCGCTGACGCGCTTACGCCGTTCCTGACGCCGCGCGCAGCCGCGGGTTCGTTGCTGGTCTTCTGTGCGACCTACGTCTTCATCTTTGCCTTTGGCACGTTCTACATTTACAGGCTGCTCAAAGGGGGACCTGCCGAAGATCTGCTGCACACGCCGCCTGCTGCCTTGCCGAACCGTCCGCTTTCAGTGGCGACGGATCTGTCGTCGACGGTCAAATGATCTGGGAGACGCTCAAATGATCCTCTACTGGTCGCTGATACTCGCCTTTAGCATCTTGCTGTACGTGTTGCTCGACGGTTTCGACCTCGGTGTCGGCATGCTGTTCGGCCTGACCCGGGACGAAACGCGACGACGCCATATGCTGGCTGCCGTGTCGCCGCTGTGGGACGGCAACGAGACGTGGCTGATCGTAGCCGGCGTCGTGTTGTGGGGGGCTTTCTCCGTCGCCTACTCGTTGCTGGTCTCCGCGTTCTATGTGCCTGTGATGCTGATGCTCGCCGGCCTGATCTTTCGCCGCGTCGCCTTCGAGTTCCGTGGCAGGGCTCGCCGTACGCGGGCGATCTGGGACGTTGGCTTCGTATTGGGTTCGCTCGTCGCCGCCTTCATGCAGGGCGCAATGGTCGGCGCGCTGGTCAAAGGGCTGCCGGTCGTCAACGGCCGCTTTACCGGCGACGTCATGACGTGGTGCAGCAGTTTCTCGGCACTGTGCGGTGTGGCGTTATGCGCCGGCTACGCTCTGCTCGGTGCGAGCTGGGTTGTCAGGAAATGCGAGGCAGACGCGCGCGACGCTGCGTATCGTGCGATTGCGCCGTTGCTTCTGGTGGTGCTCGTTCTGCTGATCGTGCTGTTCTTTCATGCACTTCATGAAAACCTCGCGATCATGCACCGCTGGCTCGATCGCCCCTATCTTTTCCTTGTACCGTTGATTGCGCTCTGCGCCATCGTAGGCACTCTGATGGGCGTCAGACGGCGCCGCGACGACCAGCCATTCCTCATGATCGTGCTGCTGTTCATCTGCGCGTACGCGATGCTGGCTATCTCGTTCTGGCCGTACATGGTCCCGTTCTCGCTCACTGTGGCAGCCGCCGCGAGTCCGCATGCCAGCCTGGCCTTCATGTTCTGGGGAGAGGGTCTGTTCATCTACCCGTTGATGCTGGGCTATACGGCCTACAGTTATCACGTCTTCAAGGGCAAGGTCGACCTGACTTCAGGACACTACTGACACGCGGATGGAAGCGCCGCGCCGGATTACGGATGTAACTCAACCTGTGTGATTTGCAATCTGGCGGCAACCGCAGGCCAGGAAACTTGAGCACAAGACGAGTTCAGCCGCTTCATCCCACTGGAATTCATCCCGCCACCGGAGACACCATGAAAGTCGCCTTGTTCGTTCCATGTTTTATCGACGCCTTCTTTCCGGACGTCGGCGTCGCAACACTCGAGCTTCTCGAGCGTTTTGGTTGTGATGTCGACTTTCCACTCGAACAGACCTGCTGCGGACAGCCGATGGGCAATAGCGGTTGCGAGAAAGACGCTGCTGCCACTGAAGCGCTGTTCGTCAAGAACTTCTCCGGCTACGACTACATCGTGGCGCCGAGCGGAAGCTGCGTGCATCACGTGCGCGATCATATGACGGCCGTCGAATCGACAGCGCAAAGCAGGACAGTGCGTGCCAATACCTACGAGTTAGTCGAGTTCCTGCACGACGTGCTGAAGGTCGACGCGCTTCCGTGGGCCGAGTTTCCGCATAAGGTCGGGCTGCACAACAGTTGCGGAACGCTTCGATCGTTGCGCACCGCGAAGATGTCGGAGATTGAGGAGCCGTTCTTCTCGAAACCGCTATCGCTGCTGAAGAAGGTCAAGGGTATCGAGTTCGTTATGCCTGCCCGGCCTGACGAATGCTGCGGATTCGGCGGCACGTTCTGCGTGACTGAGGAACCCGTCTCTGCGCGGATGGGCCAGGACAAGGTGCGCGATCACAAGCAGGCCGGCGCCGAATACATCGTATCCGCCGATTCGTCGTGCCTGATGCACCAGAAAGGCTGCTCGGAACGGCTCGGCCTTGATCTGAAGTTTATCCATATCGCCCAGATTCTCAATGGAGCCCGCTCATGAAACGTGTCGACCACGTAAAGGCGTCGCGCGAATTTATCGCCGACGAAAAGCACATCGAGTTCCACGACAAACGCCTGTGGACCCTGCGCACCTTGCGGGACGAGGCCGCGCACGGCATCGAAGAATGGGAACAATTACGCTCGCTTGCATCACGGATCAAGGAACATACGCTGACGCACCTCGCCGACTACCTCGAAGAATTCGAGCGCAACGCGACGAACAACGGCGTGATCGTGCACTGGGCGAAGGATGCGGAAGAGCACAATCGCATCGTGCACGAGATTCTCGAAAGCCACGGCGCGAAGACGCTCGTCAAAAGCAAGTCGATGCTGACGGAAGAATGCGGAATGCGCGAGTACCTCGAACCGCGCGGCATCACGGTCGTGGAAACCGACCTGGGCGAACGGATCCAGCAGCTCGATCACCAGCGCCCCGCGCATATCGTCGTGCCGGCGGTTCATAAGCTTGCATCGGACGTCTCCAGAGTGTTTGCGAAGACACTCGGAACCGACCCGGACAACGACGACGTGCATTACCTTGCCGAAGCGCAGCGCGATGCGACCCGGCCGCTGATCCTGAACGCCGAAGCCGGGATGACCGGCTGCAATTTCGCGGTCGCGGAAACAGGCGGTATCACGGTGTGTACGAACGAAGGCAATGCCGATCTCAGTGCAAACGTGCCGTCGCTGCATATTGCATCGATCGGCATCGAGAAGGTGATTCCGAAGCTCGAGCACCTCGGGGTATTCATTCGCATGCTGTCGCGCAGCGCACTCGGCTCGCCGATCACGCAGTACACATCGCACTTCCGCGGCCCGCGCAGAGGCGGCGAAATGCACTTCGTGCTGGTCGACAACGGCCGCTCGGCACGGCTTGCAATGGACGACTTCTGGTACTCGCTGAAGTGCATCCGCTGCGGCGCCTGTATGAATACGTGTCCGGTTTACCGGCGCAGCAGCGGCCTGAGTTACGGCGGAGTCTACTCCGGGCCGATCGGTGCGATTATCAATCCGACCTTCGATCTGAAGAAATACAGCGCGCTGCCGTTTGCTTCGACGATGAACGGTAGCTGCACGAACGTCTGCCCGGTCAAGATCAACATCCACGAACAGATCTACAAGTGGCGCCAGATTGTTGCCGAGCAGCATGAGCTGCCGTTCGTGAAGACGCAGGCAATGAAAGTCGCGGGGAAAGTGCTGGCCGAGCCGGCACTGTACCGCGCGGCGATCAAGGCAGCGGACACCGCCGTTGCCAAGTTGCCGCGTGCCTTCATCTACAACCCCTTTAATGCGTGGGGCAAGCAACGGGAAGTGCCGGACGCGCCCGAGCAAACCTTCCGCGACTGGTACCTGAAAAACAGGAAAGCAAAATGAGCAGCCGAAACGCTATTCTCGCAAGTCTGCGCAGCGCGCAGCGCACGCCGGCCACGCTACCCGACGTGCCCATGTTCGATGCCGGCCTGCCACCGGCACTGGAAAAATTCAAGGAAACGTTCGCCAGCATGGGTGGCATCTGGGCGGACAGGTTCCCGGACGGTGATCTCGAAGCGCAGATCCGCGCGCGCTTTCCGGACGCGAAAGTGATCTGCTCGGCCGTGCCCGAAGTGGCGGGTACCCGACGCATCGAACAGGTCCGCGATCCGCACGAACTGAACGACGTCGATGTCGGCATCGTCCGGCCGCTGTTTGCGGTCGCCGAAACCGGGTCGATCTGGCTCAGCGAAGCGCAGTATCAGGTCAATGCGCTTGGGTATCTGTCACAACACCTCGTTGCGTTGCTGGATCCTGCGGACATTGTCGGTAATCTGCACCATGCGTATCACCGGTCCGACTTCTTCGCTGCGAATTACGCGGTGCTGATGAGCGGACCCTCGGCGACCGCTGACATCGAGGGTGTCCTGATTCGCGGGGCACAGGGGATTCGGTCTTTAACGGTGATTCCGGTGGCGCGTGGGGCAGGCTGACGGATGCTGGCGCGCGTGGATGCTCTCGTCTTCATATGAACGTTGATCCGGCGGTGCGCGCAAAGCCCAGCAGTTGTGGCGGCAGGACGGCGCTTATGAGGCCGCTGCGCTCAGTTTGTCGACGCTCGCTGCGAAGATGTAGCCGGCGCCGCGTTCGGTCTTGATGTAGGCAGGATGCGATGGATCCTCTTCAATCTTGCGGCGCAGCCGGAGAATCTGGACATCGATCGACCGGTCGTACACGTCGTCGTAAAGCCGGCTCGCTTCGAGTAGCTGCTCGCGCGTGAGAATCCGGCCCGGAGAAGCGAGAAACGCGTTGAGCAGGCAGAACTCGCCATTGGTCAGCTCGACGCGCTTGCCGTCCGGCGATGTCAGCCGGCGCGTGCCGATATTCAGTTCCCATCCGGCGAAGCGGTACGCGCGCGCGTCGACCTGACGTCCTGTCAGCGACTGCGTGGCCGCTGTGCGCCGCAACACCGTGCGGATGCGAGCCAGCAGTTCGCGCGGGCTAAATGGTTTGGTCAGGTAGTCGTCGGCGCCGAGTTCGAGTGCCATGACGCGGTCGGCCTCGTCGAGGCGGCCTGATACAACGATGATGGGCAGCGATGACTGCTCGCGTAGCCGACGCGCGATTTTCATCCCATCCTCGCCCGGCATCCGCAGATCGAGTACGACCAGGTCGATCGCGTATTCCGCCAACGCGGCGGTCATTTCCTGGCCGTCGGCTGCGACGGTCACCTTTAAGTCGTTGTCCGTCAGATACTCGCAAATGAGATTGCGAATGGCTGGATCGTCGTCCACTGCAAGCACATGTGGAAGATTAGACTCGCTCATCACCGGAAGCCTCGTTGCAAAGCGGGAACGCGGCGCTGTCGTGCTGCCACGTGCGGTGGACTAGCGATCGCCCGCCGGATGGCACATTATAGCGACGGATTGACGCGAGCACAGAACCCGTCGCGGACCGGGCCGAGCGATGGTCCGCCGGCATCACGAACCCGTGCGTTAAAAATGGGTGCTACCTGCTAATGTCGAGCGGCCATCGATCCGGCGCTGAAAAAATCAGACTTGCACGCGTCCACCATCAACGAACAGTTCTATCCCGGTGATATAGCTGGCATCGTCGGAGGCGAGAAAGGAAACCGCCTTGGCGATTTCATCGGTGCTGCCGACACGGCCGAGCGGTGTCGTCTCGGCAACCTCCTTGCAATAGGCTTCGATCTGTTCGTCGCTCAGCTTGAGTTCGGTCTTGTAGGCAGGCGTGACGACGACACCAGGCGCGACCACATTGACGCGGATGTCTCGGCCTTTGAGATCCGATGCCCAGGTGCGTGCGAAGGAGCGCAATGCAGCCTTGGTGGCGGCGTAGACACCGAACGCCGGTACACCTTGTACCGATGTGATCGATCCTGTAATCACGATGGCGCTGCCGGCCCGCATGAGCGGCAATGCGCTCTGCACGGTTAGCAAGGTGCCTTTCACGTTGATGTCGAAGTACTTGTCGAATTGTGCTTCGGTGATCTGTCCAAGCGGGGAGAACTCGCCGCCGCCCGCATTGGCGAAGAGAATGTCTATCCGTTGATGTTCCGCAGACACCGCGTCGACGACTCTCTTAAGGTCTGCGGCCGACGAAATGTCGCCACGAATCGCGCGTGCCCCGTGCCCGATTTCAGATACCGCCGTGTCCAATTCCGCCTGGCGTCTACCGGTGATAAACACCGTTGCACCTTCGCGAGCGAGGCGCTTGGCGGTAGCGAGGCCGATTCCGGTGCTGCCGCCGGTTACGAGCGCCACCTTTCCCGCATGCTTGGTCGAATGGATGTTGTCGTAGAGGGACGTTGTCATTTCAGGACTCCTGGTTCATCTGTGGATTAATGAGCCCAGCTTAGTTTAAACACCCATGCAGATAAATATGTATATTGTGGTTTATCTATTCACTGGGATGGATAATCGACGAGGTAGATCCATGGACCATCTGCAGGCCATCCGTATTTTTGTTCGCGTTGTCGAGACAGGAGGCTTCGGGCGGGCAGCCCTTTCTCTGAATATGCCCAATGCCACGGCGAGCAAATGGGTCCAGTCACTGGAAGCGCATCTTGGCGTAAAACTGCTGGAGCGAAATACGCGGCGCGTCAGCGTGACGACCTATGGCGCTGCTTACTATGAGCGCACTCGGCAACTCCTCAGCGAACTCGACGACATCGAGGCGACGCTGGGCCGGCAGGAGGCGAGCCCGCGTGGTGCGCTGAGAGTCGACGCTGGCGGATCGACTGCAAGCGGCATTCTCATTCCCGCATTGCCGACCTTTCTCGAGCGTTATCCGGACATACAGGTTCAACTAAGCGTCACTGACCGTACCGCGGATCTTGTCGCGGAAAACATAGACTGTGCAATTCGAAGTACAGCCGACGATCCGGATCTCGTGACGCATCCGATCGGGAAGCTTGCGTGGACCACATGTGCGAGTCCCGCGTATCTCGCGAAGTACGGCACACCGAAACATCCTCAGGAAATCGTGGATAACAACCTGCCTGTTGCGGGATATTTTTCCGCCAGTACGGGCGTGACACAGCCCCTTATGTTTTGCAGGGACGAGGAGACGATCACGCTGGGCCGCGTACGCAATGACGTTCTTGTCAGCGAGAGCAATTCACACATTGCAACTGCACTGGCCGGTTTGGGGATCGTCCACACGTTGGACTTCATGGCTCGCCCGTTCATCAAGCAGAAGAAACTTGTACCCATTCTCACACGATGGCGGCCGGATCCGCTTGAGGTCTATATCGCGTATCCGCCTAGCCGACGATATAGCACCAAGGTGAGGGTGTTTGCGGATTGGGCCGCTGCATTGTTCGCGTCTGCGTGACTTATGACTTGCGGCCCGTTTTCTTTTTTTGATCATAGATCGAAGCACCGGTTTCGACAGGTATAAACGGTGCTTGAAAGCGATCGATCAGAAAGTCGATGAATGCGCGGGCGCGGGCCGTCTGGTTTCGCTGGCTCGGATAGTAGACGAAGAGGTCGGCTGAGGGCAGCACCGTTTCCGGCAAGACCAGTTTGAGCCGCCCACTTTGGACGTATTTCGCCAGATCCCATTCGGAACGAATCAATATCCCATGCCCGTCGAGTGCCCACCGCAGCACGATATCGCCATCGTTGCTCGATAGCGCGCCTTTGACTTTCAACGCTTCGGTGTGGTCCCCCTGCATATACCGCCACACGCCGTAGGCATCATCGTTTTGCCGATGAATGATGCAACGGTGCCGAACGAGATCCTCTACGCACTCCGGTGTCCCGAAACGCTCGAGGTATTTCGGGGAGGCGCAAAGAAAGCGACGATTGCTCATGATGCGCCGGGCGCTAAGCCGGCTGTCAGGGAGTTCGCCAAAACGAATCGCCATATCGAAGGCCTCCTCCACCAGATCGATGGGCCGGTCGGTCACCTCAAACTGGATCTCCACGTTGGGAAAACGCTTCGCGAATTCGGACACAAGCGGCGCGATGGTCGTGCGCCCGAAGCCGAGCGTCGCATTGACGCGTAGCAGTCCGTGGGGATCGGATCGAGCCCCCGATATCTCGTCCTCCATCTGCCGGACTTGCCCGACGATCTGTGTCGCGTAGCGCAGGTAGGTCTCGCCCTCGGGCGTCAGGCTGACACTCCGCGTTGTCCGGTTGACTAACCGCGCCCCCAGTCTTTGTTCCATCAGCCCCAGGCGTTTGGTCGCGGCCGGCGGGGTGAGATCGAGCGCCCGCGCCGCTCCCGACAGGCTTTTGAGTCTGGCGAGGAGGATGAAAAACTCGAAGTCGGATGCTGAGTCAGTCGTCACTTCAGTTGTTCACCAAAAGTAAAAAATGAAATGAATCCAAGTTAATTCTAATCCCTCCTTTCGCGGATAAGCTAGTTTCCATTGCAGCCGGACGCATGCAAAACGTGCCCAAAACTCAGGAGACCCCGTCATGAGAATCGTTGAAATCCGCGAAAAAACTGTTCCGATCAGCTCCCCGATCCGGAATGCCTACATTGACTTCAGCAAGATGACGCTGAGTCTCGTCGCCGTGGTGACGGATGTCATCCGGGACGGAAAACCGGTCGTGGGTTATGGCTTCAATTCCAACGGCCGCTACGGCCAGGGCAAGCTGATGCGCGAGCGCTTCATTCCGCGCATTCTTGAAGCCGATCCCGCCACGCTCGTCAACGATGCCGGCGACAACCTCGATCCGCACAAGATCTGGGCGACCATGTTCACGAACGAAAAGCCGGGCGGTCACGGCGAGCGCTCGGTCGCCATCGGCACGATCGACATGGCGATCTGGGATGCGGTGGCGAAGATCGAAGGCAAGCCGCTGTTCCAGTTACTGGCCGACCGTTACGGCAATGGCCAACCCGATCGCAAGATCTTCGTGTACGCGGCGGGTGGTTACTACTACCCGGGCCAGGATCACGAGAAGCTGAAAGACGAAATGCGCAGCTACATCGACCGAGGCTATACGGTTGTGAAGAAGAAGATCGGCGGCGCTTCGCTCGATGAAGATCTGCGCCGCATCGACTCGATCCTGAGCGTACTCGGCGACGGTCAGAAACTCGCCGTCGATGCCAATGGCCGCTTCGACCTTGACACCGCGATCCAGTACGCGAAGGCACTCTCGCAATACGACCTGTTCTGGTACGAAGAACCGGGCGACCCGCTCGACTACGAATTGCAGGCGACGCTGCGCAACTACTACGACAAGCCGATGGCAACTGGCGAAGACCTGTTCTCGATGCAAGACGCACGCAACCTGATCCGTTACGGCGGCATGCGTCCGGATCGCGACTGGTTGCAGTTCGACTGCGCGCTGAGCTATGGCCTGGTGGAGTATCTGCGCACGCTCGACATGCTGCGTCAACACGGCTGGTCGCCGAGCCGCTGTATTCCGCACGGCGGGCACCAGATGTCGTTGAACATTGCGGCCGGACTCGGTCTGGGTGGCAATGAATCTTATCCGGACCTGTTCCAGCCTTATGGCGGCTTTCCCGACGGCGTGAAGGTGGAGAACGGCTTCATCACCATGCCGGATCTGCCTGGCATCGGCTTCGAAGGAAAAGCGGATCTTTTCGCCGAAATGCAAAAGCTGTCCGCATAAGCCTTCAAACGGCAAAACGCGCCGACAAAAGCGTCGGCGTAGCGTTCATAAGAATAGACAAAAGGAACGCACGCGAAATCAGTCCGTGCTCGCCGCAGCGGTAGATCCCGCTGCGGCGGCTGGTGCTGAATTTCATTAAAAGATGCCACGCATAGGAGACAGTCATGCGGGTTTCAAAGATCGGAAAATCTCTTTCCAAGCTCTACGTACAGGTTCTGATTGGCATTGTTGCCGGCGTCCTCGTCGGCCATTTCTATCCTGACATCGGTTCTCAGCTCAAACCTCTCGGAGATCTGTTCATCAAGCTGATCCGGATGCTGCTTGCGCCGATCATTTTCGCGTCTGTTGTCGTCGGCATTGCCCGCATGAAGGACCTTCATGCGGCCGGTCGCGTTGGCGTCAAGGCGGTTGTTTACTTTGAAATTGCATCGACGATTGCGCTTGCTGTTGGCCTGGTAATCGTGAACGTCATCAAGCCGGGCAGTGGTATGAACATTGACCCCGCGCATATCGACAGTTCGGCCATTTCCAGCTACACCCATGCGGCACAGCAGCACGGCATGCTTGAGTTCTTCATGAGCATTGTTCCGAACAGCATTGTCGGAGCGTTCGCAAATGGAGATATCCTGCCCATCATCTTCTTTTCGCTTCTGCTCGCCATCTCTCTCGCCAGGCTTGGTCCCCGCACTGCGCCGTTCGTCGACATGCTCGACATGTTCCTTCAGGGCGTGTTCGGCGTCGTGCGAATCGTGATGTATGTCGCGCCCATCGGTGCCTTTGGCGGCATGGCATTTACCATCGCGAAGTACGGAATTGGCACGCTCGCATCGTTCGGCCAACTGATGCTGTGCCTCTACCTGACCTCGATCTTCTTCGTGGTCGTTGTGCTTGGTTTTGTCATGCGGATGAGCGGACTGTCGCTGTGGAAGTTTCTCCGCTACATCAAGGACGAGATCTTCATTACTCTCGGTACCGCTTCGACTGAAGCGGTGCTCCCGCAGATGCTCATCAAAATGGAGAAGCTGGGGTGTTCACGCCCCGTGGTCGGGATGGTGCTGCCTACGGGCTATACCTTTAACGCCGATGGCACGGCGATCTACCTGACCATGGCCTCAATGTTCGTTGCGCAAGCGATGAATATCCACTTGACGATCGGCGATCAGTTGCTGCTCCTCGGTGTGTTGCTGCTGACATCCAAAGGGTCTGCGGGTGTGGCCGGAGCCGGATTCGTCGCGCTGGCTGCCACGCTGGCCTCGATGCACAAAATCCCGGTGTCTGGACTGGTGCTGCTGCTAGGCGTCGATCGCTTCCTCAACGAAGCTCGTGCCGTCACAAACCTGATCGGCAACGGGGTAGCGACGATTGTCGTCGCTCGATGGGAGGGGGCGCTCGATATGAACAAGGCCCGCGCGATGCTCACCCGTACCGACATGAGCATCGATCCGTTGGAGTCCGCCGACGAGACGCCGGCGGATCGGACGCCTCCGAAAGACGCTGTTATTCGGCCCCACACGCATTGAATCGTCGAGGCAACTTGATGCTGAGCAGATTCCTTCGCCGCGAGTAGCGCAACGCTGTCGCAAGCACTCGTAGAAACACATCCTTGGCGTATGGCCGATCCATGCACGTCGTGCGGTTTTCGCCCCCAAAACACCTCGGCATGTTCCTACAAGCGCTTGCGGCAACCGTCTACGAAAAAACGCGAACGGTAAGACTGCGGAGACAGAGAGGGTGATCCCGGCCGAAGCATGTAGACCCGCGCTCTGTGACCTCGAGATTCTGTCATCAACCGTATAACGAATTTATAAAACCGAGGGGTGTGTACCGTAAATTCAGCATATCTAAGCGCATGTCTCGCCATTCCACTCGACCCACATACCTTCTTTATCAAGAAGCCCGCGCTTTATACAACGGCTTTAGATACAGCTCGATATCATCGCTCCGCTTGACGCCGCTGCTTCACAGCCAGGCGTCATTCTTCGGAGAAAAATCATGTTTGAAATTGGAAAAGAGTATTCCCGGGAAGACATTCACAGGGTGACGGGAGGATGCAAGCAGGCATTCTTGCCTACGAAGGGCGGCAAGGTCGTCGCTGCGCGATTGCGTCAGGACCTCAACCCCTATGCCCCAGATGTGATCGTCTGCGATAGCAGCGCCGCTGCACGTGCGGCCGGCCGGACGCTCGCGCGACAGACCGACCCGCTTCCTGTTTTTGTCCGAACAGCAACTGACCGATTCCGTTACATGGGCGAGTACGTCACCGATGAATCGTTCACTGCTCCGCTCGACTACGCCAAATACGTGCAGAACACCGGATTTACGCTTGGTCAGATTTCACGCGTGATCAAGATGAAACGCCGTTGATCACAACGGCGTCTTCGAGTCGTAATCGTCCCTTCGCCGGCGGGGTTGTTGCTCGCACCCAACCGGCGATCATCAATGACGCGCTAGACAGCACTCACTCCTCGCACTTCACATCCTGCCGTCGCACAACGATGATCACGGGGTAGGTCCCGTGCTCGAGTTCCACGCGCGCAACCACGGCTATCGTCGCGTTGTCGACGTCGTCATACACGCTGACTTTTTCATTCCGAAGGTATGTCACGCCGGTACAGGCCGACGCGCGACCTTCGTCGGAGACCTTGCATTGAATCGGGTTGTCAGCAACGTAGCGATATTTGTCCCGGTCGGGGGTCGCAAGGTATTCACGAAAGCTCTGCGCCGATCCACCGACGCCGGTGAGATACCCGATGGCACACTGCAGTTTGGGCGCGTCGCTGCCACCGGATGTCTGGGCGGTCGCGATCGTGCTTGCGGTTGCAATGACCGCGGCGAGTGTCAATGCAAGGGGATATCTCATGGCGCAAATTACCGTTGTCGGTTCGAAGTGCTGGATTGTAATGGCATCTTGCCCAACAGGTCCGAAAGCGTTGATGCGTGCGCCGGCGTGAGATCACTGCTGCTTGCGCGGCTTTCCTTTACCCGTGGTTTGCGTGGTTTGCGCGGGGGGTGTGAGCCCCTCGTCACGTTCCCGGCTCCAATGCTCGAGCAGCGTGCGAGTCTGATCGCGGACGGTCGACGTGAGCAGTGCCGCCTTCTCTGCGTCGATGCTCTTCCAGCCGAGCATCGACAGCTTGGACGGATGCGCGAGGTGAAAAATCACCAGTTGCCCATGCAGGCTGAAGGTGCGGATCAACGTGACCGGATCGTCGGCTGCACGCCCGGAAATTCGCGCCACTAGCGCCACGCTGACATCGTTGAGCGGCTGGCGAATCCGGCAGCCGAAAATCTGCATGGCACTCTGAGGTTCGTGTCCCGCCTGTTCGCGCGCAAAGAACATCCGCCGGCCGGGCTTGCTTGCCTTGACGAAAGCGCCGTGCGCGATCGCTGTCTGAATGCCTATGAAGGCGTCGATCAACGCCGGCGTGTCGGCGTTTTCACGCAGCGCTTCCTGCGCGTGTTCGATGGCCGGGCCGAATGTCTCCCATGCGTCGTCGGCGAGCATCTCGACACATGCGCGATACACCCCTTCCTTATTCTCGAAGTAGTACTGCAGCGCGGGCGCGTTGACGCCGGCGCGGGCCGCGATGTCGCGTGTCGATGCGCCCTCGAAACCATGTTCGCCGAACTGTTCGATCGCCGCCTCGATGATCCGGTGCCGCGTTTCGTCGCCGCGTGCATAGCCGCCCTCCGGCGAGCGGCGCAGCTTCTTTGCGGTGCTCATGCCTCTTTCTCCATTACGCGTATTGCGGGAATTCGTAAGAAATATATCACTTGACACAATTTGATCAACTGGAATAATTGTGCCACGTGGAAACAATTGGACCGATACGATGTCAGCGACCGCAGGCTCTCCCTCCCGCCCGATACCCGCCAATGATTCGCCCGCAGCAGGCGCGAGGCGTCCCAGCCGGCGCACGGTGCTGATCGCGCTCGGCGTCGTCGCGCTGATCGTCGGCGCCGTCTGGCTCGCCCGCTGGTGGACCGTGGGCCGCTTCATCGAAAGCACCGACGACGCCTATCTGCAGGCCGACAGCGTCACCGTGGCGCCCAAGATCGCCGGTTACGTTACGGAAGTTTACGTCGCGGACAACCAGGTCGTGAAGCCTGGCGATCCGCTTGTTCATCTCGACGCCCGCCAGTATCAGGTCGCGCTCGACCAGGCGCGGGCCACGATCGACGCGCGTAAGGCCGACATCGAACGCGCGCAGGCCGACATCAAACAGCAGCAGTCCAACATTGCGCAGGCCCAGGCGCAGCAGCAGGTGGCGCGCGTTAGCGCGCAACATGCGAGCGACGAAGTGCGGCGCTACGCGCCGCTCGTTGCTACCGGTGCTGAAAGCAGCGAACGGTTGGCGGAATTGACCAGTAGCCGCGATCAGGCGAATGCCACGCTCGCCGCGAATGCGGCGGCGGTCGAGGCCGCACGCTCGCAGATCGGTTCGGCCACCGCGCAGCTCGCGCAGGCGCGTGCGCAACTCGAAGCGGCCCAGGCCAGCGCACAGCAATCGCAACTCGATCTCGACAACACCGTGGTGCGCAGTGTCCTCGGCGGCAAGGTCGGCGATCGCACAGTGCGTGTGGGTCAGTACGTGCAACCCGGCACGCGGATGCTCACGGTCGTGCCGGTCCAAAGTACCTATTTGCTGGCGAACTTCAAGGAAACGCAGGTGGGCGGGATGCGCATCGGTCAGCCGGTGGAAATGCACGTCGACGCGTTGCCCGGTCATACGCTGCACGGCGTGATCGACAGTTTCTCACCCGGCACGGGCTCGCAATTCGCGCTGCTGCCGCCGGAAAATGCCACCGGCAACTTCACCAAGATCGTGCAGCGGGTGCCCGTGCGGATTCGGATCGACACGGGCACGGAGACGCGCAGCGTGCTCTTGCCGGGGCTGTCGGTGACCGTGGATGTCGACACGTGTTCAGCGCGTGATCGTGACGCACGCATCGATAGCGAGAATCATCGTGGCTGAATCGGGAACCGCAACTCCCGCCTCCGCGGCGCCAGCCGCACCGCGTGGGGAAGAGCGTGCCAGCGTCGGCGACTGGATCGCCGTCGCCGCAGGCGCGCTCGGTGCCCTGATGGCGACGCTCGACATCTCGATCACGAACTCCGCGCTGCCGCAGATCCAGGGCGAAATCGGCGCCACCGGTACGGAAGGCACCTGGATTTCGACCGGCTATCTGATGTCGGAAATCGTGATGATTCCGCTGGCGGCATGGCTTACGCGCGTGTTCGGCCTGCGCAATTTCCTGCTGACGAATTCGGCACTTTTCATTGCGTTCTCGATGATGTGCGGCTGGTCACACACCTTACCCATGATGATCGCCGGCCGCATCGGCCAGGGCTTCACGGGTGGCGCGCTGATTCCGACGGCGCAGACCATCATCCGCACGCGCCTGCCGCTATCGCAGATGCCAGTCGGCATGACCATGTTCGGCTTGATCGTATTGCTCGGGCCGCTGCTTGGACCGGTTGTCGGTGGCTGGCTCGCGGAGAACATTAGCTGGAGCTGGTGCTTCTTCATGAATCTGCCGATCTGCCTTGCGCTGATGACCCTGTTGATCGTCGGTCTGCCGTCAGACCGGCCGCACTGGGAAGCGTTTTTCAAGGCGGACTGGCTCGGCATCGTGGGTCTCGCGATCGGCCTCAGTTCGCTCACGGTGGTGCTCGAAGAAGGCCAGCGCGAGCGCTGGTTCGAATCGTCGATGATCGTGATGCTCACCTGCGTGTCGGTCTTCGGCATGATCCTGATCGCCGCCTCGCAAATGACCGCGAAGAAGCCGATCGTGCGCCTGAGTCTGATGCGCAACCCGAATTACGCCAGCGTGATCGTGATCGTGTCCGCGGTCGGCGCAGCGCTCTATGGCGTGTCGTATCTGCTGCCGCAGTTTCTCGGGGTGGTCGCGGGCTACAACGCCGAACAGTCCGGCGCGATCATGCTGCTTTCCGGGCTGCCCGCCTTCATGATCATGCCGATCCTGCCGCGGCTGCTTGGCAAAGTCGACTTCCGCGTGCTGGTGATCACCGGGTTGGTGTTGTACGCGATCAGTTGCATGATCGACATTGAGTTGACGGCACAGAGCGTCGGGCACGATTTCATCTGGTCGCAACTGATACGCGGCACCGCACAGATGCTCGCGATGATGCCGCTCAATCAGGCGTCGATGGCGGCCGTATCGCGCGAAGATTCCGGTGACGCCGCCGGTCTCTACAACATGGCGCGCAACCTCGGCGGGTCGATCGGCCTTGCGATCATCGGTACCGTAATCGACCGGCGCACGACCTTTCATACCGCGATGATCCGCGAGTCTGTCAGTGCAAATTCGCTGATCGGCCAGGAGAGCCTGGCGGCGAACGCGGCGAACTGGTTCGCCCACACGGGCGACATGGCGTACTCGCAGATGCGCGCGCTTGGGCAACTCGGGGCGCAGATCCAGCAGCAGGCCGTCGTGATGACCTATTCGGAAACCTTCTATCTGCTCGGCATCGCGCTGATCGCCTGCATTCCGCTTGCGCTGCTTCTGAAAACACCCAGTCGGAACGCACCGCCGCCTTCTTCCGCGGGACACTAATGCATTTTCATCACACCATGATGTTCAACCGTCCCTCGTCTATTGCACTGGCCGCCGCCGTGCTTCTGTCCGCCTTGGCAGGTTGCACGGTCGGCCCGGATTATCACGGCGCACCGTCGGTTGCGCAGGACGCCCGCAGCAGCGCGACCTTCGTGCGTGCGCCGGCTTCCGGTACGACTGCGACGCCGGCGCCGAACCAGTGGTGGCTCGCATTCAACGATCAGCAGCTGAACGACCTCATCGCCGCCGCCTTTGCACATAGTCCCGACGTGCATATTGCGCAGGCCCGGTTACGGGAATCGCGTTCGCAACTGCAGAAGCAACGTGCGAACGAATTGCCGAAAATCTCTGGCGATGCTGCCGCGCTGCGCTTGCGCTCGCCTGATCTGAGTTCGCTCAGCTCCGGAAGCTCGTCAGGCAGCAGTACAGCGTCGTCGGGGCGCGGCCCGTTGCAGCTCTATACGGCAGGCTTCGATGCCACGTGGGAAATCGATCTGTTTGGCGGCACGCGGCGCGCTATCGAAGCGGCGTCCGCGGATGCGGAAGCCGTCGATGCCGATCTCGCGGACACCCAGGTGTCGCTCGCGGCAGAAGTTGCGCAGGCCTACATCGAACTGCGCGACCAGCAGACGCGGCTTGAACTCGCGCAGCGTCAGGCTCAGACCGAACAGAAGATGTTGACGCTCACACAGCAGCGCCGGGAGCGCGGCACGGCAGCAGACATCGATGTGGAACGCCTGACCACGCAGGTTGAAAACACGCGCGCGACGCTGATTCCGCTCGACGCGCAACTGACCGATTCACTCGACCGCCTCGCCGTGCTGACCGGCCGTGAGCCCGGTGCGCTGGACCAACAACTCGCGGGCACGCGGCCGCTGCCGGCGTTGCCCGCGACGGTGGCGATCGGCGATCCGTCGGTGATGTTGCAGCAGCGTCCCGACATTCGCGCGGCGGAGCGGCGGCTTGCGTCGAGCAATGCGCAGATCGGCGAACACATCGCGGATTTTTTCCCGAAGGTGACGTTGCTCGGTGATATCGGCTTCAGCGCGGGCGATCCGGGTCACCTCGTGCGCAAGAACAATTTCAGTTGGATCGGCGCGCCGTATCTGCAATGGAACGCGTTCGATTTTGGTCGCACACTGGGCAGCGTGCACGCTGCCGAGGCATCGCGTGACGAAGCCGAGGCGCGTTATACGAAGGCCGTGCTCGGCGCGCTGCAGGACGCGAACTCGTCGCTCTCGCGCTATGGGCATCAGCGCGAGCATGTCGTCACGTTACAAAAGGTGGAAGCATCCGCAAGCCACTCGGCCACGCTGATGCGGCAGCGCTATTCCGCCGGCGTTGCCACGCTGATCGATCTGCTTGACACGCAGCGCGAAGAATTCACCTCGCAGCAGAGTGTCGTCGCGGGACAGGCCGAGTTGCTCAAGGACTTTGTGTCGCTGCAGAAAAGTCTCGGTATCGGCTGGCAAGCGCAGCAAGGCTAGCGGGCGGACGCGACCATTCCCTGGTAGATCATTCAGTTACGCTTTAGCGGCAGCGGCGCCCTGCGGATTCGCACGGCGTGCCGCTTTGGCCGCAGCTTCAATACTCGTGGCGAGACGTTGAGTGGCAATTTCAATTTCGGCGTCGCTGAAACCGCCGAGACCCAGTATCAAACCCATCGGGCCTTTTTCATCGGAATACATGGGTGATACCGCTCGTACTGCAACGCCACTTTCAGCCGCTAACGACGCCACTAACCTGTCGTCGACGCCCCCTCCAAGCCAGAGCACGAGGTGCATGCCCTGATCGCTCGGCTGCAACCAGGCGACCTCTTTCGGCAGCAGTCGCTCGAGCGTCTCGATGATGCACGCGCGGCGGTCCGCATAGACGCCACGAATACGCCGGATGTGACGATCCAGATGGCCTTCCGCGATGAAGGCCGCCAGTACATGCTGATCTGCGTTTGGGGGATTGCGGTCCATTAGCACGCGCGCGCCGCAGAAGGCCTCTACGAGGTTCTCCGGGACAACGGCGTAGCCGAGCCGCAATGACGGAAACAGGATCTTGCTAAAGGTGCCGAGATAGACCACCCGGTTAGGGTCCAGCCCCTGGAGCGACGGAAACGGATGTCCCGCATACCGCAGTTCGCTGTCGTAGTCGTCTTCGACCACCCAGGCGTTGTTCGCGCGGGCCCACGCCAACAGCGCGTTGCGTCTCGCCATGCTCAATGGCATTCCCAGCGGATACTGGTGCGACGATGTGACGAACGCCACCCGCGCGTGCGGGCCCAGCTTGATACCCTCATCGACGTTGAGGCCCTCCGCGTCGACAGGCACCCGGATCATGCGCTCCGGACGCCCGGTGCTTTCCAGAATCGCCGTAATGCCCCGATACGCTGGGTCCTCTACCCACGCCGACGCGTCGCCGTCGAGCAGCACCTGGCATGACAGGTAAAGACCTTGCTGTGTGCCGCTCGTGACGATCACCTGGTCCGCCTCGCAACGAACCGAGCGCGATTTCCTGACGTAGTCGGCCACCGCTTCGCGCAGCGCCAGCGCCCCTTGTGGGTCGCCATACCCAGCCGGAGCGCCGGGTCCGCGGGCGCGTAGCCGGTTGCCGAGCCGGCGCCAGACATCGTCGGGAGCGGCAGGGCCAATGGGTACCGAAACTGCGAAAGGTGCCTGCGGTACGGCAGAAAATTGACGTGCAACCTGTGCGAACAGACGGGCGCGTTCTGGAAGCGGGGCAGTTTCAACGGATGAGGACCGCGCTCGGGGATCGGCAGGGACCGTCAACGATTGCGCCACGCGCGTGTCGGAGCCAGGCTGCGATTGCAGAAAGCCTTCGGCGATCAGTTGCTCGAATGCCTCGACGACGGTTCCCCGCGCAACATGCAACGACGCAGCTAACGTGCGCGTGGAGGGGAGCACCTCGCCGGGTTTGAGGTCACCACGGCGAACGGCGTCGCGCAGTGCCTGCGCGAGCTGACGACCCAAATGGCCCGAGGCGCGATCCAGCATGCCGATCGACGGAACTTCCACCGCTTTCGGTTTGCGAGCCATGGCTTTCTGGTCCAAAGAAAATGATCCAAACTGGTTCTACAATATAAACCAGTTTGCCGCCACAATTCTTTGCAGGCCTGCCGCACCGGCGTTGCCTGCAATGAGGGTTAGCGCATCGCTGCACTCATCACGGAGCCCCTATGTACGTACCCACTCATTTTGATGAACCGCGCACTGAGGTGCTGCACACGCTGATCGCAGAGAATCCGCTTGGCATTCTGTTCACGCATGGCAAAAGCGGTCTCGACGCCAACCACATTCCGTTTGATCTGAAAGCCGGCGAAGGCGCATGTGGTGTCCTTCATGCTCACGTGGCTCGCGCAAATCCGGTCTGGCAGGACGTGGCCAACGGGGACGAGGTACTGGTCGTGTTTCGCGCGGGCGACGCCTACATCTCGCCCACCTGGTATCCGAGCAAGCACGAGTTTCACAAGCAGGTGCCGACATGGAACTACAGGGTGGTCCACGCTCATGGCCGGGTGACCATCCGCGATGACGAACGCTATGTTCGAGGGCTGGTCGCCCGTCTCACGCGGACCCATGAAGCCTCCCAGCCACAGCCGTGGAAGATGACGGACAGCGCCGCCGACTACATCGATACGATGCTCAAGGCGATCGTCGGAGTCGAGATCGAAATCACCCGCTTGGTCGGGAAGATCAAGCTCAGCCAGAACAAGGAGGTGCGGGATATACAAGGGGCCGGCGCTGCCCTAAACGAACGGGGAGAAAACGTGATCGGCGGAGCCATGCTTGAGTACGCCGCCATAAAGGCCGCCGCAAAAGCGGGCGATTCCCCCGCCTGACGCTCATGAAAAATCGCGACGAGCATGGAACAGCGGTGAGTCTCGGTAAAGCTCCCTACACACCGCCGAACGACACATTGGGCTACCGTCGGCGCGAACGTCCCCGCGATTGAATCTCAGACTGCGTGTCCACCGCAGCGAGCAGATGCTGGCGCCCCTCGTCAAGAATTTCATCCGCGAGCGCCGGATCAACGTCTGCAACAGCACGCGAAAGCAGCAGCGCACCGACCATCTGGCTGAACAAAGTGATCGCCTTGCTGCGGCCGCCTTCGCTGATCCCCTCGGTCTCTTCGATGACCTTGGCGAATCGGTCGAGGTTCACCGCGAGCCCCTCTGCGTAAGAGCCGCGCGCGACGTCGTCGAATCGGCGGGCGTCGCCTACAAAACCCGACCAGGGGCAACCCGCCTCGATATTCGCGCGATGTTCGGGAGACAGGTACCACTCAATGTTGTACTTGACCGGATCAGCGCCAGATGACTTCGCGCCGTCGATCAGGGCGGCATAAGCCTCTCCCCCTTCTTCCATCGCCTTTTCCATCACCGCGGCGACGAGCGCGTCTTTTGATTTGAAGTGGTTGTAGAAACCGCCCTGCGTAAAGCCCGCCGCCTTCATCAGCTCGGCGAGCCCGACCGCATCGACGCCGCGCTCGCGAAACAGCTTCTCAGCCGCTGCCACGATCGCGTGCCGGTTTTCCGCCGCCTGCTGCCTGGAAACACCCACTTTCCCTCCCTTTGGCCGATAGCGACCCAATAAGACCCATCAAAAAATACAATGTCGATCACCATTGACATGGGCAGGGCAACTGCCCACAATCCATTTCAATGACAATGTCATTCACCATTGTCTTAAGTATAGCCTTCTTTACCTGAGTGTCCAGGCAACAGGAGGCACAACGGTTATCCGACGCCTGAGTGCGTCGTCACCTCACTCTTGAAAGAGGACCTCAACATGACGAAGACAACCCCTGAACAGAACAAGGCGCTCGTGCTGGAAGCATTCGAGACCCTGTTCAACAAGCGCGACTACGCGGCGGCTGAGCGCTTGTGGTCGGACCGCTACATTCAGCATAGCGCCCATATCGCGCCGGGACGCGAGGGCCTGTTCAACCTGGTTCGCACGCTGCCCGACACCGCGCGCTATGAGAACCAGCTGATCGTGGCCGAGGGCGATTACGTCATCGCGCATGGCCGCTTCACTGGGATCGGCCGGCCCGCTGCGTGGATCGCAGCCGACGCCGTCCGCTTTGAAAACGGCAAGCTCGCCGAGCACTGGGACGTGCTTCAGGACGAAGCGACCCGGGCCGAATCCGTGAGCGGCTTGCCGATGTTCGGCGACCGCTTCCCTGCCTGACCACGCCAACCTCATCTACAGCAAATCAACTTCATCAGGAATACGATCATGAAACTCACCGGAAACACGATCTTCATCACGGGCGGCGGTTCGGGCATTGGCCGCGGGCTTGCCGAGGCACTCCATAAGCGCGGCAACAAGGTCATCATCAGCGGCCGCCGGCGCGGGCATCTCGACGAGGTGGTGGCAGCGAATCCCGGCATGGCTGCAATCGAGCTCGACATTGCCGACCCGGCCAGCATCGAGAAGGTATCGGCGCAATTGATCGCGGACTATCCCGACCTCAACGTGCTGATCAATAACGCCGGGATCATGGAGCCCGACCAGGCGGGTGGCCACATCGACGACGCGCTGCTGGTGTCCACCATCACGACCAACCTCATCGGGCCGATCCGCATGACATCGGCGCTGCTCGATCATCTCAAGACCCGGAACGACGCTGTCGTCGCCTATACGAGCTCGGTTCTCGCTTTCGTTCCGTTGGCGGTGACGTCAGTGTATTCGTCGACCAAGGCGGCGCTGCATTCGTACGTCCTCTCGCAACGCTTCATGCTGCGGGACACAAACGTTCGCGTACTCGAAATCGCACCACCCTGGGTGCGCACGGATCTCATGAACAGCCGTGAGGCCGAACAGGCGATGCCGCTTGACGCCTTCATCGACGAAACGATCGCTGTCCTCGGAACGGACGCGGAAGAAGTTCTGGTCGAAGGGGCGAAGGCGTTCCGCGCGAACCCGGGACCCGGTGAGCATGCCTTCGTCAATAGCTTTAATGCGCAGATGATGGAAGTGTTCGGTGGGTGATTGACTGCTTGCCGGATACGCATCGCAGGCACGTGGACGCGTATCCGGTGGCGGTAGCATCGAGGTTCAGGCGCGCCGGGCAGTGGCAAATCGTGAGCGGAGGCGGCGTGACACCCGCTTAGCCTCCGCTATCCCGATCCCACGGCGGCACGCCGCCGAACGCATCGACGAGGAAATCGACCACCGCGCGTATCTTGGCACTCAGATGCCGACGACTTGGGTACAAGGCGAGTACGTCGATGTCAGGCAAGCGATAGTCAGGCAATACCTGAACGAGCTTGCCGGCGCGCAGGTCGTTACCGATAAGAAAGGTGGGTTGCCAGATCACGCCTTGCCCGGCGAGCGCGGCCGCACGTGCCGTATCGCCATTGTTGGTATGCATGTGACAGTTGACCTTCACGGTGTGAGCCTTGTGCTCACTGTCCATCAGTTGCCACTCGTCGCCGGTGGCGGCGTACGAGTAGCCGATGCATTGATGCTCGATCAAGTCGGCGGGCGCTGCAGGGTATCCGCAACGCGCCAGGTAGTCTGGCGACGCACACAGGATATTTCTCGATGTCGCCAGCTTACGGGCTGCGTGGCTGGTCGAACCGGCGTGTGAGATGCGGATGGCGAGGTCGTAGCCTTCCTCGACGATATCGACGACGCGATCAATCAGCGCGACATCGAGTTCCACGCCGGGATATTTCCGCATGAACTCGGGCCATAGCGGCGCCAGATGCAGAATGCCAAAGCTCACGGGCGCATTGATGCGCAGTCGGCCACGCGGTTCGACTGAGGCCGATGACACAAGCCCCTCCGTTTCGGCGACGTCGTCGAGGATAGATTTGCAGCGGGCGTAAAGGGTTTCGCCGCCCTCGGTCAGCGAAAGCCTGCGTGAGGTGCGATTCAGCAGACGTGTGCCGAGGTGCGCTTCCAGCTCATTCACGTAGCGGGTCACGTTGGCGGGCGATGTCTCGAGCGCATCGGCGGCGCGCGTGAAGCTGCCGCGGCTCACCACGGTCACGAAGACTTCATAAGCACGCAGCCGGTCCATGTCTTTTCCCGATCATTCATAAATACTGAATGATATACCCATGTTTTGAGCCTTCCTGCAATAGTGACTGAAGCCTATATTGCTTCTCACGGACCAAGGCACTGGGCACTGGTCAACACACTGCAGCAGGAGATTGAACATGCAACGCTTATCAGGAAAAGTCGCCATCGTGACCGGTGCAAGCGCGGGAATTGGCCGTGCCACCGCAAAACTGTTCGCCGCGGAAGGCGCAAAAGTCGTGATCGCGGCGCGCCGCGAAGCTGAACTTGAAACGCTCGCGGCCGAGATTGCCAGCGAAGGAGGTGAGGCCGCGTTTCTGGCGGGCGACGTGCAGTCAGAGGACTTCGCGAAAGCGCTGGTCGCGCTCGCCGTCAGTCGCTTCGGCCGGCTCGACATCGCCTATAACAACGCCGGCACGCTGGGCGAAATGGGCCCGACCTCGGGTGTGTCGGAAGCAGGCTGGTCGGCTGCTTTGGCGACGAATCTGACGAGCGCCTTTTTGGGTGCGAAGCACCAGATCCCCGAGATGGTGAAGCACGGTGGCGGTTCGGTTATCTTCACGTCGACGTTCGTTGGCTACTCATTCGCTTTCCCGGGCACCGCGGCATACGCTGCGAGCAAGGCCGGCTTGATTGGGCTGACGCAAGCGCTGGCTGCCGAGTATGGCCCGCAAGGTGTGCGCGTCAACGCCATTCTGCCTGGTGCCGTGGACACGCCGATGTATCGCGACATGAACGACACCGCCGAGTCGCAAGCCTTCGTGACCGGGTTGCATGCGCTCAAGCGCGTCGCACGGCCGGAAGAACTCGCCCGTTCGGTGCTTTATCTCGCGTCCGATGACTCGTCCTTCGTGACCGGTACTGCTTCGCTGGTCGATGGCGGCGCATCGATTACGCGTACGTAAATCTCTTGACGGCGTCCGATGTTCGGGACGCCTTGTTTGAAGAGATCACGAGGCGGTCAAGGCAACTGACTTAAGCCGGAGGCGACTGCACGATCACGCCGTACCACCCCAGGCCGCGATAACTTTCATAGCCTGGGGTGGCGGCGAACGACACGGTGCGGCCGTCAGTCAGTTGATAAAAACCTGCTGGACGGCCGTCGGTATTCAGACGGAACTGTTCGTCGAGCACGCCTTTGTCGTCCGAGCTCGCAATCACGCGGTGCGACGCGCTGACGATCATGCAGCGCGTGCGCCGCCATTCTTCCGCCGTGAGCCGCACGCCTTTAACGACTGCCGACGCTTGCGGCGCCCAATCGAAAAAGATCACCAGCGCACCAAGCGGCTTGCCGTCGACCGCGCCGTTTTCGCGGATCGCTGTCGCATAGGTTGCGACGTGCGCGTGTTTCAGAAGCGGCAGCGCCTCGATATCGCCCGCAACAAAGTGCGCGCCGGAAGGCGTCTTCATTGCATCGCGAAACCAGCTGGCGTCGGCGACATTGCGATCGTGCACCGCATACGTATCGGGCCGGCCGTTCGCGACCACATTGCCCGCGGCGTCGATGATCCATAAATCGCGGTACACGGTATAGCTATCGAGAATCACCGACAGACGGCGCGACGCATACGCCCGCGCTTCGGCACTCTGATGGGCGAGGCAGTCGACCACCGCGGAGTCGGTGGCCCACCAGCGCACGTCACATGAGCGTTCGTACAGATTGCGGTCGATCACGTCGATCATGTTCAGCGCGAGATCGGCGCAACGCTGGCCTTCGTGCGAGCGCAGCCGTTCGATCATGCTGTCGCCGAGATCGGTCAGCTTGGTCAGCGAGCCGGCGAGTTCGCGATTGAGCACCGTGGTGATTTCGCCGATCCGCGCGGACACGTGCTTGACCTGGTTTGCCACGACCGCGAAGCCACGGCCCGCATTGCCCGCACGTGCCGCTTCGATCAATGCGTTGAGTGCGAGGAAGGTGGTCTCGCGATTGATGTCGTTGATATCGGAAATTTTCCCCGTCGCGAGGTTCTTGACGTGATGCGTCAGTTCGACGATTTCGAGCGGATTCGACATGGCCTGGTCCCGGTGGCGTGGAAATGTTGTGGCTACATAAAAGCAAGCATTGGGCCGGGTTGATTCCATGGGCTTCGTGTGCGCTGTCGTACACACCGCAAACGTTTGGTGATGATGTCATGGTGCAGGCATGATTTGCGATGACCGGCGGCGCACCCGCTACGTGCATTACCGTGAGAGACGGCATAGGCAGGCGGCACTCGTTTGTCGACGGACTATCAAGTGGTTTGTGCGGGTGTCTGAAACTCCCGCGCATACCGCGTTGGAGGCAATCCGACAAAGCGGGTGAACGCCACGCTGAACGCGCTTGCGGAGCTGTAGCCGACGCGTTCCGCAACTTCGGCGACGCCACCCTCTTTCTGCCGCAGCAGCTTCTTGGCCAAGGCCATACGCCAGCCGAGCAGATACTCCATCGGCGCCACCCCCACTGCGCGGTTGAATCGTTCGAAGAACGCCGAGCGGGAGAGGGAGGCCTCTTTCGCCAACTGCGCAACCGCCCACGGACGGGTCGGATTTTCGTGCATTCGTCGTATCGCGACTGCGAGGCGTTCGTCGGCAAGCCCGCGCAGGAGGCCCGGCGACGCGGCGGTCCCCGCCGTGGATCGGAGGGCTTCGATGAGGAGAACTTCCAGCAGGCGTGCCAGGACGACATCGCGCGCGGGCCGCTGCTCGCGCGATTCTTCGCCCACGAGCTGCACGAGGGTGGCCAACCTCTTCTCGCCGCGAACGTGCACGAGTTGCGGGAGAAGCGAAACCAGCAAGGCCGCATCAGGCGAACCAAAGACGCAATAGCCAATCAGCGATCGAACATCAGGCGGCCCGCTTTGAACGCCGAGTCTGAACCCGCCTTGAGGCAGCGCGACGGGCGCGGTGTCGAAGTCTTCCGATGTCGCCGGGTCGAGGCTCGACATCGAGAAGCCATACGCTGAGGGGATCAGCACAAAGTCACCCTCCTGGAGGGTGATTGGCTCGTGCCCGTCGACCGCGAGACGGCACGACCCTTCAAGGATCACACAGTAGAAGGGCCGCCCGGCCTCCGAGCGGCGAACACCCCAGGGGCCTGCGCCGCTGACGAATTTCGAGAACGGGGCGCCCGGTTGGAGCAACGTGACCACCTCGGCAAGCGGATCGACCATGCCGGACTCCTGCAAACGAAACGTGGACTCCTGATTGTAGCAAGTCCGGCTGCGGCGACGTATCGTTCCTGTACCGCAAACCACCTTCAGGAGTCTCCCCATGAAAACCGTCCTGATCACCGGAAGCTCGTCCGGGTTCGGCCTCGAAATTGCCCGGTACTTCCTCGATCGTGACTGGAAGGTCATCGCCACGATGCGCACGCCGCGCGAGGACGTTCTGCCGCGCTCCGAGCGTCTACGCGTGCTCGCGCTCGACGTCACCGATCCGGACAGCGTGCGTCATGCAGTGGAGGCCTCCGGGCCGATCGATGTCCTGGTCAACAACGCAGGGATTGGCGTGCTGGGTGCCCTCGAAGGCACTTCGATGGAAACTGCCCGCGAGATCTTCGAGACGAACACCCTCGGTACGATCGCGATGACGCAGGCGGTGCTGCCTCAGTTCAGGCAACGGAAGGCCGGTGTCATCGTGAACGTCACGTCGAGCGCGACGTTGAGGCCGCTCTCCCTGCTTGCCGTCTACACCGCGAGCAAGGCGGCGGTGAACGCGTTCACGGAGTCTCTTCAGCTCGAACTCCAGCCATTCAATGTGCGAGTGAGCCTGGTACTGCCGGGGCGGGCACCGGAGACGCGCTTCGGTGAAAACGCGCAGCCGCGGATGCAGGGTGCTATCCCCGATGCCTACGCCGGCCTCGCGCAAAGTGTTTTCGCGGAATGGGCGAAGTCGACTGCGGTCACCCGGGCGCTGGATGTGGCGGAAGCGGTGTGGCGTGCGGCGAACGACCCGTCGTGCCCGGTTCGCCTTGCTGCCGGCGCTGACGCCGTGGCGTTGGCGGGATCACGCTGAATCGGAGCGCGGCCTTTAACCGGGTCGCTGCGGACCATAACGCCCTGCGAGACTCAAGCTTCGACGTCTGCGCGCCGTTATACGGGTTACAACCGTAAAAACTCGGGGGAGAACGGCGATGAACAACGATGAGCGTCTTCGGCGTGAATTCTATGTGAACCCGGCTTCCTATTGCCGGGTGATGGCCGTTGTCTCGGCCGTCACTTTCGGTCTCTACCGGGTGGAAGGCGGCGGAACGGTCGGCATGCTTTCCGTGCGCTGGGAAAAACTGGGCAATGAGGTCGTGCCGCAACTGCATGCTTACTATGACAGTTGGCGCGTTCTCGCTTCGTTCTCTGATGTTCTCGCACGGATGAGCGAAGTGGCGGGTTCATCCTGCTCGCCAGAAGCCTTGTGTCAGATCTTGCTGGATTGCGGATTCGTCAATCGAATCGAATCGAACCGGGACTGACTGAAAGCGTTCAACCGTCGATCACTCGTGAGAGATCAGTCTTAACAGGAAGGAAATCGTAATCATGTCAGTAACGGTTCGCGTGGAGTATCAGTATTGCCAACACGGCAAGAAAGCGGTTCAGACAGGAAGCGACCTGCTAACCGTGTCAGAGGATACCAAGAGCGCGATTCTCGCTATGTTGCGGCTCCTGCATCCGCGTTGGGAGTCGATCAAGGTGCTGTCTACGTCCCCGGCGACGCCGTCAGAAACGACCTCGAGCAATTGAAAAAACAGCGTTGTAGGCGAAGTGCGTCGCGTCGGTCAGGCGCGTGCGCGGCACTAGCCGCGCACGCGCACCCATTCGCTTAAAAGTGCTCGCGATCGAAGCCCGGCAGCGCACGCGTTCCTTCAATAGCGACCGAGTGCAGCAGTTCAGGTTTCAGGTCGAGCAACCGCAGGATCGTCGGCGCGACCTGCGTGGTCGACACACGCTCGTCGTTGGTCCGACCAGCGTGATGGGCGTGAGGCACGTAGATCACGAGACCAAGATGGCTGTCGTCGGGAGCGTTGCCGCCGTGCTCTTCGTCTTTCGCCTTACTCGAGGTATAGATGACCCCCGGGTTCGGCTGGACGATGATGTCAGGCGTGCGTCCGCGTGCCGGATCGCCAAACCGGTCGGCCAGTTGCGAGCCGGACAGAATGTACGCCTGCGGGCCGTCCGCACAAATGCCGGGTGCGTTGCAGCTCAGGTTGGCTTTCAACGTCTTCACGACCGCCGGCAGTTGGCTTTGATCGCGCAACCAGATCAGGCCGACGTCATCGGTCTGGACGAAACCCGTATTGACCAGTCCCGATCCGTCATTCAGGTTGCCGCTCGTCGTATTGTTCTGCCCGAAGTTGCCGGTCGGATCCAGATAGTTGTTTGCTTCAAGCAGTTTCGAGAGCGTGTCGCCGTTCTTGACCAGCTTCGAATGATCGGTCGGGGACTGCCCATGCTTCGCAGTGACGATGATCGCCGTCGACGAATAAAGGTTGTGCTGCTTGAGTTCGGACACGATGCGACCCAAGGCGTTGTCCAGATAAGCAATCGCGCCGGTTACCTGCGGACCTGGCGTAAAGCTCGCATCCAGATAGCCGCCTCCCGTCGCCACCGTTGCCTTCTGGGCGACGCTCAAGGTCTGGAAGTTGGCTCCAAACAACGTGGGCACGTCGGCGGTGGATTTGCCCGTCGAATCCATGCCGTCAATTTGATTGATCAGCGACTGCACATGGAAATTGTCGAACTGTTCCGTGTGCATGTAGAGGTCGGTGTAGTTCGTGTGGGTCACCGGATCAATCGAATTGATCTCGGTGCGCGACAGATCGTCGACGCCTGCGCCGGACGGTCCATTGAGCCAGTCGTAGCCCCACGCATGTTTGTCTGCCCAGGCGGTGCGAGCGTGTTTCACGTTGCCTTTCACCACTTCGAAGATCGTGTTGGTCTTCACATAGTTGTGCGGGTAGACGGGCGTGCAGACGCCGTTGACCAACGCATTCGGGATGGCCTGAGGATTGAACGCGCCACCACCGTTGAGATTTGTCAGTGGGCCGCCGTTCTCGCCATCGATGCCCGTGGTCTCGTCGAATACGACATTCCAGCCTTGCTTGCCGGTGCAAGTGCTATCCGACGGTGCGTAGAGCGTGCGGTCATACGATACGTCGTAGAACAGACCCGCGGATTTGGGCGAGCCACCGGTGACGAGCGCTGCGAGGCCCGGGAACGAATCCGAAAGACCTGGCGTGTGCGCGTTGGTGTAGGTGGTCCCCGACTTGGCCAGCAACGCAAGATTGGGACACGCATTCGAACCGATACAGCGTGCGACGTCCTGCTCATGCAAACCGTCGAAGCTAATCAGCAGCACATGTTTCACCGACTCGTGCTCGTGATCGTGTTCATCGTCCGCCGCAGCGCCCAGCGAGTACAGTCCAGCAAGCAACGCAACGCTTACGCCAATGGCGCTTTGTGTACGCTTCCATCTCCTGATCGTCGTCATCTCTCGTCCTTTTTGGTTGCTACGAAACATTTGGTAATCGGAGACTGAATGTGCAGTGGAATTGAGTCGCCTGGATGAATCGACGCTTTCGATTCCATAACGCACTAACGATTTGTGCAACGATGAGAAAATCACGTAATAGTTTGTATTGCCTAAGGTTTCCTTAAGCATTGCATGGTCCGGCGAATGCCGACTTGCCCTAAAATCACGCTTACGCTACGTACTATAAATTCCAAGACCAACCATGCCACGCTACGCCATATCGAGTCTCCGACGCGCTTCCGCCGGCGTCATGTTGGCTGCGATTTCCACCTTGGTAACCGGCTGTAGTGACGGGATATCCGAGGCCGACGCCGCATTCGTTACCACCGGGACGCCGCCCCAATTCGAATCGTTGCGGATGTACGGCGCGGCGCCGGATAACCCCGCGCCGGGCAGCGGCAACACGCATGCTCTGGGCCGGCTCCATCAGGGATGCATGGCGATCATCCGCGCCGGGGGCCGCGATGTGCGCGAGACGGTGATTCTGGAGGACGAGCCGGGTCCTTCCTTCGATCTTGATGTCACCCGTACGTCCGACGGATGGAGCGTGACTTCGGACGGACTCACACCGCCGAGCACCGATCCCGTCGGTTTCCGCACGCGCTTCACCCACTGCGTGAACGCGATCCGGGACAAGTACGCAGCCGAACCGGAAAAGGCTCCGTTCAAATAAGCTTCGATCGCGCTGCGCGCGGTCTTCTTTATTCGCGTCGGGTTTTTGACCGGCGCGACGGTTCCTGCTGCTGTGCCAGGAGCTGATTGGCCAACTCCACGCCGTCGACACAATTTCCTGCAGCCCACGCTTCGCTGAGCGTGGTGCGAAGCGTGCGTAGCGTCTTGCGCTGCGTACGCAGGGCAGTCATGAGTTGCTCGATCTCGTCGAGCCGCGTATCGAGTTTGTGCAGCAAATCCTCTTTCGGGTAAACCTCGTCACCAGCGAAGGCCTCACGCAATCTGTCGAGCGGAAAGCCCAGAGTCTGCGCCAACTGCACCATGCGCAGACGCCCAATGGCCTGGTCAGAGTAGACGCGATAACCGTTGGCGCTGCGCTCCGGCTCGGGCAGCAAGCCGCTCTGCTCGTAAAAGCGGATGGCAGATGGTGCGAGGCCGGTTTTTTCCGCGAGTTCGCCGATTCTCATAACGCTTGACCTTCAAGTTGACTTGAATCTTAGTATAGCGGCATCGCTCATTTTGGATGCTCTTTTCGCCATGACTACATCGCTGTTCACACCCGTGCAGTTGCCCAACGGCAGTTGGCTGCCCAACCGTCTAGCCAAAGCGGCGATGGAAGAGAATCTTGCCGACGCGGGGCAACTGCCCGGCGAGACGATCCATCGGCTATACCGTTCGTGGGCCGAAGGTGGCGCAGGTCTTATCGTCACGGGCAACGTGATGATCGACGGCCGGGCGCTGACCGGGCCAGGCGGAATCGTGCTCGAGGCCAAGACGCCTCTCGGACCCTTCACGCAGTGGTCACAAGCGGCCCGCAGCCGTGGTGCCCAGGTGTGGATGCAGATCAATCATCCGGGCCGGCAAGTGCTGGCGGCAATGGGCGGCACGGCGTGGGCGCCTTCGGCTGTCCCGATGGCGCTCGGCAAACACAGCAAGCTGTTCGCGCAGCCGAGCGCCATGAGCGAGGACGAGATCAGCGAGACCATCGGCCGCTTTGCCGCGACGGCGCACGCTGCCGAGCAGGCGGGGTTCACAGGCGTGGAAATTCACGCCGCACATGGCTATTTGATCTCGCAGTTCCTTTCGCCGTTGACCAATCGCCGCGCCGACCGTTGGGGCGGCGATCTTGCCAACCGTGCCCGTCTGTTGCTGGACGTGGCGCGTGCGGTACGCGCAAGGGTTTCACCGGGTTTTTGCGTGGCCGTCAAACTGAACTCCGCTGACTTTCAGCGCGGTGGCTTTTCGGAAGAGGACGCCCGGCAAGTCGTGCTGTGGCTGAATGACCTGTCGGTAGACCTGGTCGAGCTATCCGGGGGCAGCTACGAAAGCCCCGCGATGCAGGGCGACACTGCCGACGGGCGCACCCTCGCGCGCGAAGCCTATTTCCTCGAATTCGCCAAGAATCTGGCCAGTGTCGCCACGATGCCTGTCATGACCACCGGCGGCATCCGGCGCCGCGCGGCGGCCGAGCAGGTGCTGAACAGTGGCGTCGCCGTCGTCGGCATGGCCACGGCGCTCGCCGTGATGCCCGATCTGCCCGCACGCTGGCAAGCGGGCGCCGATCTTGGGGCGCACATTCAGCCGGTCGAGTGGCGCGACCGGGCGCTCGCGGCACTCGCGCGCATGGCACTCGTCAAACGCCGCCTGCGTTCGCTCGGCACGGGACGCACGGCGCCTGCCCGGTATTCCGCGGTCTTGACGTTGATCATCGATCAACTGCGCACGCGCCGGCTGACGCGGCGTTATCGGCAATGGAAGCAGGAGCACGCATGAAGCGTCAAATCGGACGCGGCGTGGCCGATGGTTAGCCATCAGCCGACGATTGACGATTCCGTCACATGCTGTCGTTTTCGACGACGCGGCCTTCCGCACGCCAGCGGAGCATGCCGCCGGGAAGGTTGGCAACCTGCTCGAATCCGGCCTGTCGCAGCATGATCGTGGCTTGTGCCGACCGTCCGCCGGCCCGGCAGACAGTCACGATCGGGCGTTCCTTCGTGAGTTCAGCGGCGCGCCCGGCGAGCTCACCCAATGGAATGAGCGTGGCAACGGGGATGCGCCCCAACGGTCCGTTGAACTCGTCGGGCTCGCGCACGTCGACGATCTCGACCGCATTCAGATTTTCCTCGAGCCACTGGGCATTGATTTCCCAGATGCCCGCAAAGCTGCATGTTAGTGGCGCCCAATCGGGCTCCGCCATCTGCGCGGGGTAGCTCGCGGCCAGGCCGCATTTCAGGTTCGCGGGCACGGCCACATCGATCTGCTTCGGATGCGCCAGGCGCAGGTTCGTCATGTATCCGGCGAAATCGTCTTCACACAGTTCACCGCCAAGACGTGGATTGAAGCGCCGCTCTTCGTCCACACTGGTGACCGTCAAACCGCGATAGTCGTGGGCCGGGTAAAGCAGGCACGCGGCGGGTAGCGTAAAGATGTGGTTGTGGATCGCGCGAAACATGGCGTGCGCGTCACCGCGCTGGAAATCTGTGCGGCCCGTGCCTCTGATCAACAGGCAGTCGCCGGTAAACGCCATGGTCTCGTTGTCGAGTACGAGTGTGATGCATCCATCGGTATGGCCCGGTGTCGCGCGTATGCCCAGGTACCTCGCGCCGAACTCGACCTTGTCGCCGTGGCTCAGATAGCGGTCCGCGCCTTCGGCGCCGCTCGCAGCCGAGATCGCAATCCGGCTACCTGTGCGGCGATTCAGCATCCATGCACCGGTTACGTGATCGGCGTGGACGTGGGTATCGATTGTGTAAAGCAGATGCAATCCAAGTTCTTCGATCAGGGCGGTATCCCGGCGCACCTGTTCGAATACCGGATCGACCAGCACGGCCTCTCGCGTCGCACTATCGGCAAGAAGATACGTGTAGGTCGACGATTGCTGATCGAATAGCTGCCGGAAGATCAACACGATTTCACTCCGCGGCCCGCTTTTGCGAGCGGTTAAGGATCGCGGCCCATGGAACGTCGCCAAACCGTCCTGCAGGCAGTCGAATTGGGCGCACCCCGTTCAGCGGGCCGGGTACGTGGATGCACCCGGACTCGCATTGGCCGCCGGACTTCACATTATCCGGCGCCCGTCGCTCCAATCAATGAGCGCTTTACTTCGGTTGCTCAACGTATCGCAGGTAAGGCTTCACGGTTTTGAAACCCTGCGGATATTTTTGCATCGCGGCATCGTTGGAAACGGACGTTGGAATGATCACGTCTTCGCCCGGTTTCCAGTTCACCGGCGTCGCCACCGTGTGTTTCGCGTTGAGTTGCAGGGCATCGAGGAGCCGCAACACTTCGTCGAAATTGCGGCCTGCACTCATCGGATAGACGAGCGTGGCTTTGACCTTCTTGTCTGGCCCGATGAGAAACACCGAGCGTACGGTCGCGTTGTCCACCGCGGTGCGTGGGCCGGCGCCGCTCGCCTCGGGATGAATCATGTCGTAGAGCTTCGCGACCGTCAGGTCCGGGTCGCCGATCAGCGGGTAATTGACCGCGTGGCCCTGCGTCTCCGCGATATCCTTGACCCACTCCTTGTGGTCGCCGACGGGATCGATGCTGAGCCCGATAATTTTCGTGTTGCGCTTATCGAATTCTGGCTTGAGACCCGCCAGGTAGCCGAGTTCCGTGGTGCAAACCGGGGTGAAATCCTTCGGATGCGAAAACAGGATCGCCCAATGGTCTCCGATCCATTCGTGAAAACGGATCGTTCCTTCGGTGGTTTCCGCAGTGAAATCGGGAGCGTTTTCTCCAAGTCGAATCGACATCATCAGTCTCCATAGGTTGGGTGCACCAAGGTACCCGTGCCGCGGCCGGCGTGACGTCCCCCGGGCTGCCTGGGTGTTGAGTGGCAATTGGTCTGACTAGAGACTACCCTTCGGCCGGTTGCACCGTATCGTGCCGGAGGACCGTCTGCGGGCGCAGCAGATACAGAGACGCTCTCGAATAGCCGGGATGTGGGACAGACATCGGGACGCGCTGCGGGTCGCACCTATAGCGTAGAACAAAAAAGACTGTCCCTGTAGGCAGGTTGTAGGGCGAATCCGCAGTTGCGGTGGGAAGTTCACGTGCACGCCGAAGAAGGAGAACTCGCACGTTGATTCGGGCCGTATTCAGATCAAACGGCAAACGATCGGTCAGAGTGGGATGCCGGCGACAGCCGGCTTTTCGGTGGTCGGCAGCTCGAAACAGAATGCCGTGCCCGTTCCCTCACGTTCGAGCAGGCGTATCTGGCTGTGATGCAACTGCAGCATGCGCTGCACGATCAGCAGACCGAGTCCGCCGCCGCGATGCGCGCCACCTGAACTGAACGGACGTTCGAACAGACCTTCGCGCTGCTCCGCTGGAATGCCGGGACCGGTGTCGCTGACCGTGACCGATACCTTGCCGTCCTTGTGCGCGAGATCGACGTCGATCGACCCGCCGGCGGGCGTGTGGCGAATCGCGTTGTCGAGCAGGTTCGTCAGCACGCGCTCGATCATCCCCAGGTCGGCGTAAACCGCCGGCAGACGAGGAGGGAAGTCGGCGCGCAACTGGATCTGCCGCGCCTCGGCCGGCAACTCGAATTTCTGGAAGACGTCCTGGACCAGATCGACCAGCGAGAACGGCTCGAGTGCGGGTTGCACGTTGCCGTGTTCGAGCCGGGCCAGTTCGAATAGTGCCTGCGCGAGCCGCCCGACCTTGACGCTCTGTGCGAGCGCAATCGCCAGATAGCGTTTGCGCTCCGTTTCACCGAGCGTCTCGGCTTTGAGCGACAGCGTCTCGAGGTAGCCGTGCAGCGAGGTCAGCGGCGTGCGCAGGTCGTGAGAAATATTGGCGATCAGCTCGCGCCGCTGCTGATCCTGGCGCGTCAGCGCGCGCCACTGGTCGCCGATGCGGTTGGCCATCTGCGCGAACGTCGCTTCGAGTACGCCGATTTCGTCGCGCCTTCCAGCTGGCGACGAGCGTGGCACTGCGGGCTGGGTGTCCGGCTCGCCGTCGGCATCGAAACGGCGCATGGCGTCGGTGAGGCGGCGTAGCGGCCGCGTGATCAGGCCGAATGCCGTCAAACCCGCAAGCAATCCCAGCAGCGCGACCAGCGCCATCGACCAGAGCGTGGTACGCAGCACCGAGCTGGCGGCCACGCGTGCGGCGAGCGCGTCGTGTTCCTCGCCGAGCAGGACCACGTAGATATAGCCGGACGGCGGCTGCCCGTTCAATTGCAGCGGCGCGGCGCTAAACACTTTTCTCCCGTCGACGCTGCGCGGGTCGTCGCCGAGGATCGGCAACGCCTCCCCGGCGATAAATTGCCGGACGGGCGCGAGATCCACCTGAGCGCGCTTGACGTGGCCCGCGGGGGCGTCGTCGCCCTCGATGCGCCCCTGGTTGTCGAGCAGGTACACCTCGACGCTCGGATTCACCATCATCAACTGGCCGAACAGTTGGCGCACCGCGTCGGGCCGCAGGCCGTTCGCGTCCATCAGCGTAGTGCGATGCGCGATATGGTTGGCGAGATCCTTCGACAGGCGCTGCACGACTTCCTTTTCGTGCAGGTCGCTCGAGCGGATCTGCAGCCACGCCGATGCGCCGCAGCACGCCAGCAGTAGTGCGGAGAAGACGAGCGAGAGCCGCTGGGTCAGTGTCAGGTTCACGGCGCGTCCTGAGGTGCGCCGGCGGGCGTGGGCCCGTCGCCTGGATTGCCGGGCATGGCCAGCTTGTAGCCGCGCCCCCAGACGGTCAGGATGCGCTCGGGCTGGGCGGGGTCGGTCTCGATCTTCGCGCGCAGGCGGTTGATGTGGGTGTTGACGGTGTGTTCGTAACCCTCGTGCTGATAGCCCCACACGGCATTGAGCAGGTCCATCCGCGAGAACACTTTGCCGGGATGCTGCGCGAAGAAATACAGCAGGTCGAATTCACGCGGCGTTAGTTCGATAGGCTTGCCGTCGACTGTCGCCTCGCGCGTTAGCGGATCGATCGTGAGTCCGGCGAGTTGCAGACTGCCCGCGTCGATGCGCGAGTCTTTCGCCATGGCTTCGACGCGCCGCAGCAAGGCTTTGACGCGCGCAACCAGTTCGAGCACCGAGAACGGCTTGGCCAGGTAGTCGTCGGCGCCGAGTTCGAGGCCGAGGATTCGGTGCACTTCGCTCGACCGCGCGCTGGTGATGATGATCGGCGTATAGCGCGTCATCGCGCGGGCGCGCCGGCAGATTTCCAGGCCGTCGACGCCGGGCAGCATCAGGTCGAGGATCAGCGCGTCCCAGCCGCCTTGCTCCAGCAGACGCAGCCCTTCGCTGCCGTCGGCGCTGTGCACGACTTCGTAACGCTCGTCGCGCAGATGAAGGCTCAGCACGTTGGCGATGTCGACGTCGTCTTCAACGATCAGGATGCGCTTCAGTGGGTCCATGGAGGGCTTTAGCCGCGGGTAAGGGCGTGGTTCAAAGCGGTGGAAAGACAGGGCGCCCGCAAAAACGGGCCGTTGCGCCATTGTGCAAAATTTCCGGGCGGCGAGTTATCACATTTAATTTAACTTTTCGTGAGGACTTTGACACCCCCCGCGCCCTAGGATGTGGGCACTTTCCGCTCGCTCTCCGCTGCGCTTTCCGTTGATTAACAGCGTACCCAAGCGGCGTAACCATCCTAACCGACTTACAACAACGCCCGGAACCGACATGCTACTCATCGCTCTTGCCTATCTTGGCGGCGCTCTGACGATTCTCAGTCCGTGCATTCTGCCGGTGCTGCCCTTTGTCTTCGCGCGCGCCGATCAGCCTTTCGTGCGCAGCGGGCTGCCATTGCTGGCCGGCATGGCGCTGACCTTCGCCATCGTCGCGACCCTCGCCGCCGTGGGTGGCGGCTGGGTCACGCAGGCTAACCAGTATGGCCGCTGGCTTGCCATCGTCTTGCTCGCCGTCTTCGGACTGACGCTGCTGTTGCCGCGTTTCGCGGACCATCTGATGCGCCCGCTGGTGAGCGCCGGCAATCGCCTGTCGAATTTCGCGCAGGGCGACGGTCAGCAGGTTCGCGCGGGATCGTCCTTTCTGCTGGGCATCGCGACTGGCCTGCTGTGGGCGCCGTGCGCCGGTCCGATTCTCGGCCTTGTGCTGACCGGCGCGGCATTGCGGGGCGCGAGCGTCGGCACCACGCTGTTGCTGGTTGCCTATGCGGCCGGTGCGGCGACGTCGCTCGCGGTGGCGCTGCTGATCGGCGGCCGGGTGTTCACGGCGATGAAGCGCTCGCTGGGCGCGGGCGAATGGATCCGCCGCGGGATTGGCGCGGCGATGCTAGGCGGCGTGGTGGCGATTGCATTCGGGCTCGACACCGGCGTGCTGGCGCGTGTATCGACCATCGCGACCGGTGGCCTTGAACAGAAACTGGTCGACAAGCTGTCGCCCGGCGCGACGCCGACCAATCCGGTGGCGGCGGGTAACAAGACCAATGCGCCGGCCAATGCATCGGGCAGCGATGCCGTGATGACGGCCAACCCTGCTGCCGATGCAAGCGACGCCGGCGCGATGATGCGTGCTTCGCAAGGCGCGTCAGGCGGCGCGGTGGCGTTGCCCGTCGAAGGCGTGCTGCCGACCTTGAATGGCGCCGTCCAGTGGCTGAATTCACCGCCGCTGACGGTTCAGGACCTGCGCGGCAAAGTCGTGTTGGTCGATTTCTGGACGTACTCGTGCATCAACTGCCTGCGTTCGCTGCCGTACGTGAAAGCGTGGGCGCAGAAGTACAAGGACCAGGGGCTCGTCGTCATCGGCGTGCATGCACCGGAATTCGCGTTCGAACGCAATATCGACAATGTGAAGAAGGCTGTCCACGATCTCGGCGTGGACTATCCCGTCGCGATCGACAACAACTACGCGATCTGGCGCGCACTGAACAATCAGTACTGGCCGGCCCATTATTTCGTCGATGGCAAAGGTCAGATTCGCTATCACCATTTCGGCGAAGGCGACTATGCGGAATCGGAAAAGGTGATTCAGGAATTGCTGACCGAGTCAGGGCATGCGAACGCGTCGAAGGTCGCACTCGGCATTACCAGCACGAGCGCGCAAGGCGTGCAGGCAGCGGCCGACAGCGCCGACATGCAGTCGCCGGAAACCTATATCGGATACGAGCGTGCCGAGAATTTCACGTCGCCCGGTGGCGCAGCGGAGGACAAGGTTCACAGCTATACGGCGCCGTCGCAGCCCGCCGTCAACGATTGGGGGCTGGCCGGCGCGTGGAATGTGGGCGCCGAACACGCGACGCTCGCGGCGAGCTCCGGACGCATCGTCTATCGCTTCCATGCGCGTGATCTGCATCTGGTGCTCGGTCCGGGCAAGGACGGCAAGCCAGTTCGCTTCCGCGTAAGCGTGGATGGCGCCGCACCGGGCGCTGCGCACGGAACAGACGTCGCCGCCGACGGTGCCGGCACCGTCACCGAGCAGCGTCTTTACCAACTCGTGCGGCAGACCGGCGATGTTGCGGATCACACGTTCTCGATCGAGTTTCTGGATCCAGGCGTGCAAGCGTTTGCCTTTACGTTTGGCTAAGCTGAGCCTGACGGCGTGACTCAACCACTCCTTGAAAGACTGAAAATCATGCAAACAACCTCTACTAGCAGCAAGGTTTCCCAGCGCAGGCGTTCATCGTTTTTCCGGCTCGCGGGTTGCGTCGCCATTGCGGCAGGCGTCTTCGCCGCGCAGCGCATCGCGAACTCAGCCGAAGCAATGACGAAGATTCCACCGCCTGCCCACGACGAGAGCGTCGGCACGGTGCATAGCGAAACCGCTGTGTTCGCGGGCGGCTGCTTCTGGGGCGTTCAAGGGGTGTTCGAACACGTGCGCGGCGTGAAGCAGGTCGCCTCTGGATACACAGGCGGCGCGGCTGGGACTGCGCAATATGAAACCGTTAGCGAGGGCGATACGGGGCACGCTGAGTCGGTGCAGGTCACCTATGACCCGACGCAGATAACGTACGGACGTTTGCTGCAGATTTTCTTCTCGGTTGCACACGACCCCACCGAGCTGAACTACCAGGGCCCCGACCACGGCACGCAATACCGCTCGGCGATCTTTCCGGCCAATCCTGAGCAGCGTAGCGTCGCGCAATCGTATATTGCGCAGCTCGACAAGGCGCACGTATTTTCAGGGCCAATCGTCACGCGCGTGGAAGATTTCAAGGGTTTCTATCCGGCAGAAAGCTATCACCAGAATTTCCTCGCGCTCCATCCTGACTACCCGTACATCGTGATTAACGATCTGCCGAAGGTGAGTGGACTGAAGCGCATGTTTCCCGATCTGTATCGCAACGATCCGGTGCTGCTCAAAGTGAGCGGCTAGTTTCTCGAGCGAGCCGCTCAACCCTCGAATCAAGCCTTCAACGGTAGCCAGATTTCGAGCCCACCCATGCCGCTGACCGGATCGAACTTCTCGTCATAGCGCTCGAAGTTGGGCGCATCGGCGGGAATATGTCCCGATGCCGGCAGCCACTGATTCCAGATCGTGTTCCAGGTGCGCCGTATGGTCGAGATATGCTCGCGGTGGTTGAACACAGCGTAGCGCTGCGGGGAAATGCGCAAGCGGCTCAGTTCGGCAGGCAATGCCGAAAAGTCGCTGACTTCGACGCCGCATAGATAGTCGACGTTGCCGGCGTCGTCGGCGTTGTAGCAGACGCCATACGCCACGTTGCCGACCTGGCCCGGCACTCTGCCGAAGTATTCGCCAAAGCGCTGCCACTGCGAAGGAATCGCGGCGCAGGTTTCGCTTGTATAGCGCTCGCTCAGGCCCGCGACGAGAAACGGTTTGCCGTCTTCGAAACGCGGCGGTTCGAGATGCGTGAGAAGGGTTTCGTCCATTTTGATCGGCTCCACGATAGCAATGTTGTCGAGATGACCACGCGCGCGCAGCGCTTCGGGCGTCAGTCCGAATTGCTCGCGAAACGCACGCGTGAATGCTTCGTGAGAACCGTAACCGGCGTCGATGGCGACCGTCAGAATATCGGGTGCACCGTCGGCGAGACGCCGTGCCGCTTCGCTCAAGCGGCGCGCGCGAACATAGCGCATGACCGAAAGCCCTGTGGCCGCTTCGAAAGCGCGCGCCAGGTGAAAGCGCGACACGCATCCACAGTTGGCGATGTCGTCGAGCGTCAACTCGCGAGCAAAGTGGCTTTCGATAAACCAGAGCGCTTTTCCAACGGGGTTCATTTCGGCTCTCACGTCAGCATGAAGCCAGCATAGCCAGGCGCGATGCGGCGCATTTGATCGCGCTTGCGGTTTTTCGGTGGGCGTCTGATTGACCGCGATCGACCCTGTCTCAGGTCGGGCAGGTCAGTAGTTTTCGGTCGCTGCCGCGTTACCGGCGCCACGCGACTGCGCCGCAGTGGACCCGCCGTCGCCGTGTGCATCTGCATGTGCGTTTGCGCTACCAGGTTGCCCCGGGCGCAGCAGCAAACCACCCAATACACCCGCCGCTGCCGCGAAGATCGCACCGAACAGGAACGCCACGTGGTAGCCGCTGTTGAGCGCCGTCACCGCGTTTTCAGAAGCCTGCATCGCGTCGCTACGCGCGGCAGCGAGGCTAGCGAGCACGGCGAGGCCGAGTGCGCCACCCATCATGAACGACGTATTGACGATCCCGGACGCGAGACCCGAGTCGCTCGGATCGACGTCGCTCATGGCGGCCAGCAGCAAGGGATTGAATGCAATGCCCGCGCCGAAGCCGAGCAGGATCATGCCGGGCAACACGTCGAGCACGAAGCTGCCATTGACAGGCGCGCGTGCAAACAGCGCGAGGCCAATCGCCGCGACCAGCAGCCCGACGGCAAGTGGAAGGCGCAGGCCGAAGCGCATCACCACGCGCGCCGACAGGCCCAACGAAAAGAACGCCATGATCAGATTGGCCGGCAAAAACGCGAGCCCGACCTGCAAAGGCCGGTAGCCGAGCACGCGTTGCAGATACAACGCGGAGATGAAGAACCACGCGAACATTGCCGCCGCCCACAGCACACCGACCACATTGGCGGTTGCGACATTGCGCAGGCGGAACAGACCGAGTGGCATCAACGGATGCTGCACGCGCGCTTCGATCACGAGAAATACGGCCAGCAGCGCGAGCGCGGCGAACAGCAGTCCGAGCGTCTGCGCCGAGGTCCAGCCCGCTTCATTGCCATTCACGACGGCGTACACGGCCAGCATCAGCGAAGCGGTGACTGTCACCGCGCCGGCCACGTCGAGCCGCTCGCCATGAGCATGGCCGCGCGCCGATGGCAGGAGCGCGACGCACAGCGCGTAGACGGCGATGCCAATCGGCAAGTTGACGAGAAAGATCCAGTGCCAGCTCAGCAGGTTGGTCAGCAGACCGCCGAGCAACACGCCGATGCTGCCGCCGCCCGCGCAGACGAAACCGTATATGCCCATCGCTTTCGCGCGTTCGCCCGCTTCGGTGAACAGATTCATGATTAGCGACAGCGAAACAGCGGAGACGACTGCGCCGCCCAAACCCTGCACGGCACGCGCGCACACCAGCAGAATTTGCGAATCCGCCAGGCCGCACGCGAGCGACGCCAGCGTGAACAGCGTGATGCCGCCGAGGAACAGCTTGCGATGACCGTAGAGATCGCCCAGCCGTCCGCCAAGCAGCAGGCAGCCGCCGAAGGTGAGCATGTACGCATTGACCACCCACACCAGCGAGGTTTCGGTAAAGCCGAGGTCCGCGGCGATCGACGGCAAGGCAACGTTCACGATCGTCGTATCGAGCACGATCATGAGCACGCCGAGGCACAGAACGATCAGCGCCAACCAGCGTTTGTTGCCGTGGATGGAATGGGTCATGCAGGGGCTCCTTTGCCGTGGTCTATCGAGCGGAAGCGGGCTCAAGCAGGCTCAAGCGGGCACCAGCGGATGCAATCGAATGCCGGACGTTCCGCCGCTCGGCGCGAAGTCGAAACCCGGTCGGCAACCCGTTGATGGCAATGGGGATTTTTAGTCTAGCACCCGCGAGTTTTAAGCCACAACTACGAATTCCTGGGCGGCGTTGGCCGTCAATCGCCGCCCAGTAGTTCGTACTTGCCACCGCGCTCCAGCGCTCGCTGATAGGCGGGCCGTGCGTGAATGCGTTTCAGGAAATCGACGACGGCGGGAATCTGCCCTTCCATGCCGCCGCGCGCGGTGGCGGCTTCGAGCGGAAAGCTCATCTGAACGTCAGCCGCCGTGAAATCATTGCCGACGAACCAGCCGCTCGCGCCCAATTCCTTATTGATGTAGCCGAGGTGCAGCTTCAACTGCGGATCGATGAAGCTCGATTGCAGCGTCCACGCGATCTTGCGGGCGATCGGCGTCGCGAAGAACGGCATCGGCGCGCTGGCGATGCGCAGGGCGATCAGCTTCAGCAGCAGCGGCGGCATCGCCGAGCCTTCCGCATAGTGCATCCAGTAGGTGTAGCGCAGCCGCTCGGGCGTGCCCGCTGCGGGGGCGAAGCGGCCTTGACCGTACTTGTCGACCAGATACTCGATGATTGCGCCGGATTCGGCGAGGGTCTGGCCGTCGTCCGTAATGACGGGCGACTTGCCGAGCGGATGCACCGCGCGCAACTCGGGCGTCGCCAGCATCGTTTTCGGATCGCGCTCGTAGCGCTTGATCTCGTACGGCACGCCGAGTTCTTCGAGCAGCCACAACACGCGTTGCGAGCGGGAGTTGTTCAGATGATGGGCGATCAGCATGGGTCGAAGGAGGTTGGCCGGTGAAGCGTCACATCATAGGGGCGTTGTGCCGAGGCGGGGCTCTATTTGCTCGCCCCTTTGACGAAAGGGGCGAGCCATGCGGTGCGTCTCTTACTCCGATCCCATGCAACATAGTTGCCGAGGAAAGAGGGACTACATGAGGGGCTACCCGAGCGTACGCAATTCAAAGCGTTTGATCTTGCCGGTTTCGGTGCGCGGCAGCGAGCCGATGAAAGCGATGACGCGTGGGTATTTATACGGCGCCACGCTATTTTTAACGAAATCCTGCAGTTGCGCGACCATTTGGTCGTCAGGCGTATAACCTGGGTTCAGCACCACGAAGGCCTTGACGATCTGTCCGCGCGTCTCGTCGGGTACGCCGATCACGCCGCATTCGGCCACCGCGTCGTGTTGCATCAACACGCTTTCCACTTCCGGGCCGGAGATGTTGTAGCCGGCGGAGACGATCATATCGTCGGCGCGGGCCTGATAGAACACGTAACCGTCTTCGTCGAGATAGACCGAGTCACCGGGAAGATTCCAGCCATCGCGAACGAACTTCGCTTGCCGTTCGTCGGCGAGATAGCGGCAGCCCGTCGGCCCGCGCACCGCGAGTTTGCCGATTGTGCCAGCCGGGACCGGTTGCATGGCGTCGTCCACGGCCTGCACGACGTAACCCGGCACCGCGCGACCGATGGCATGCGGGCGGATCGCGTCGCCTTGCGCCGAGATGAAAATATGGATCAGCTCCGTGCCACCGATCCCGTCGATCATCTCGATGCCGCTTGCGTCGTGCCATAGCCTGCGTGTCGAATCCGGCAACGCTTCTCCCGCCGAGACCGTTTTCTTCAAGCTTGAAACGTCGTGATGCGCGACGAGCGGAGCCATCTGCCGATAGAACGTCGGCGCGGTGAACATGATCGTCGCGTGAAAGCGCTCGACGGTTTGCAGCAAGGTCTCAGGCGTGAGCTTCTCGATCAGCACCGTCGACGCGCCCACTCGCAGCGGAAAGCACAGCAAACCACCGAGGCCGAATGTGAAGGCGAGCGGCGGCGTGCCGCAAAACACATCGCTCGATGAGGGTTTCAGAACATGCCGCGGAAACAGATCGCACATCGCCAGGACGTCGCGATGAAAGTGCATGCAACCCTTCGGTGCGCCCGTCGTGCCGCTGGTGAAGGCGATCAGGCAGACGTCGTCAGCGGCGGTATCGCAGGCGGTGAAGTGGCCCGGCTTGTTGATCGCGAGGGTGTCGAGCGAATCGGCGGAATCATCGTGAAACAGGCGCGTTTGTTTCAAACCCGCACAGTAGAACTCGTCCTTGGGATCGTTGCAGCGTGCGAGTTCGGCGGTCAGGCGTGCGTCGCATAGCGCGGCGTTGACTTGCGCCTTGTCGATGATCTGCTTGAGTTCTTTCGCACGCAGCAGCGGCATGGTGGGCACCACGACGAGGCCGGCTTTCAGCGCCGCGAGCGCCGTCACTGCCATGTGCAAGGTGTTCGGTCCGCGTAACAGCACGCGGTTGCCAGGCTGCAAACCCATTTCATCGACCAGCACGTGCGCGCTGCGATTCACCAAGGCGAGCAACTCGCCGTAAGTGGTCGCCTGCGGTTTTCCATCCACGTCCGACCAGATCGCCGGACGGTCGCGATGTCCCGCTTCGATCGTTCTGTCGAGCAATTCCGTCGCGCAATTGAAGCGCGCCGGGTAAGCAACGTCCGGGTTGTCGAGCAGAAAGACAGGCCATTGATCCTGCGGCGGAAGATTGTCGCGCGCGAAGGTATCGACGTGTGCTGACGGTTCCATCATGGTCTCCCGGGCGTTGAGCCGGCTGAATGCGCTTCGGTTGGCTTGGTGGCTGGCTATTGCGTGTTTCGTGTGCTTACTGCGGAATCACTGCCGTGGCTTCGATCTCGACCTTGGCTTCGTCTTCGATCAATGCAACGACCTGTACCGCGCTCATCGCGATGTCGTAGTCGCCGATCAACTCGCGAAACGCACGGCCGATATCTTTCAGCGAGGCGAGGTATTCGCGCTTGTCCGTGACGTACCACGTCAGCCGGACCAGATGCTCGGGCTTGCCGCCCGCTTCGTGCAGGACGGCGAGGATGTTCTTGAGCGCCTGAATCGCCTGCTGCGCGAAGTCGGTGGTCTGAAAACGCGCCTGTTCGTCCCAGCCGATCTGGCCGGCGATGAACACCTGCGTGCCGGTTGCGGCAACGCCGTTCGCGTAGCCGCGCGGCTTGATCCAACCGGCGGGAAGGAGAGCTTTTTTCATGAGCGATGCGCCTCGATGGATTCAGGCTGTGGGACAAACGCCGCGAGCGCGCTCGCGATGTCTGTGGGAATGTCGATGGATGTGCCGCTTTCGAGCGATGTCGTTACCAGCACCTGTTTCGCGCGAAACCGGATTTCGTCGCCGTGCTGGCCGACGATCTCGATACTGATCGAGCGGCGCCCGACCTTCGTGACGCTGAGTGACAGCGTGATCGTTTCGCCCATCTGGCTCGGCCGCGAAAACTCGCAATCGAGTCTGACGATCGGCAAACCGACCCGGCGTTGCGCGATCATTTGCGCATAGTCGATCTGCATGCCTTCGTTGAACCAGTCTTCGACCAACGCGTTGGTCATCACCAGATATTGCGGAAAGAACACGATGCCGGCCGGATCGCAGTGCTGGAAGCGGATACGGACAGGTCGTTCGAAGGTCGCGTTCATTTCGCTGCGTCCTTGATGGCTTCCGCGGCGTGCGCCTTCAGAAGGTCGCGGCCGACAATCAACTGCTGCACCTCAGTCGCGCCTTCATAGATCCGCAACGCACGAATTTCACGGTAGAGCATCTCGACGGCTGTGCCGCTTTGCACGCCCATGCCGCCATAGAGTTGCACGGCGGCGTCGATCACCTGTTGCGCGCCTTCGCTTGCGTGCCACTTGGCCATTGCGGCTTCACGCGTGACCTGTTCGCCCTGATCGCGCAGCCAGGCTGCGCGATAGACCAGCAATGCGCTGCTGTCGATCGTCAATGCCATTTGCGCGAGCTTGGCTTGCGTCAACTGAAAATCGCCGAGCGTCTGTCCGAACATCTTGCGCGACGCCGCACGCGAGAGACCTTCAGCCATCGCATGACGCGCGAAGCCCAACGACGCTGCCGCCACCGAGGTGCGGAAAATATCCAGCGTACGCATCGCGAGTTTGAAACCTTCGCCGGGTGCGCCGAGCATCTGGCTGCGCGGCACGCGTGCGCCGGCAAAGTGCAAACGCGCTAGCGGATGCGGCGCGATCACGTCGATGCGTTCGGCGATTTCCAGACCCGGGGTGTCGGCATCGACGATGAAGGCGGTGATGCCGCGTGCGCCCGGCGCTTCGCCGGTTCTGGCGAACACTACGTAGAAGTTGGCGATGCCGCCGTTGGAGATCCACGTTTTGTCGCCGTCGAGTACGTAGAAGTCGCCGTCTTCGCGCGCTGAGAGGGACATCGCAGCGACGTCCGATCCCGCTTCCGGTTCCGACAAAGCGAAGGCGGCGATAGCCGTGCCATTTGCGACCCGTGGCAAATAACGTGTCTTTTGCTCATGAGTGCCGCCGAGCGAGATCGCGCCAGAGCCGAGTCCCTGCATCGCCAAGGCGAAATCCGCGAGACCGGAATGCTTGGCGAGCGTCTCACGCAGCAGGCACACCGCGCGCGTGTCGATCGTGTCGCCATTCCCGCCGTAGGCAACGCCGCCGACACCGTATTTCAGCCAGCCCGCTGCACCGAGTTCACGGACCAGGCGGCGGCAGGTTGCATCGACGTCGTCATGTTCTACGTGCGAGAGATTCGCGCGGCACCATGCTTCGATACCCGCAGCCAGTTCGCGATGGCGTGGTTCGAAAAACGGCCAGGCCAGTGCGCTGTGCAGATCCAGATCGCTGTTGGTGCTCAATTCAATCTCCCTCGAAGACAGGGCGGGACTTCGCGGCAAACGCGCTATACGCACGTTCGAAATCGCGCGTGCTCATACAGATTGCCTGTGCTTGCGCTTCCGATTCGATCGCTTCGTCGATGCTCATGCTCCATTCCTGGTGCAGCATCTTCTTCGTGATGCCGTGCGCGAAGGTCGGACCGGCGACGAGATCGGCGGCGAGCTTCTGTGCGTCTGCGATGAGCGCTGCCGGTTCGCACAGGCGGTTATAGAAGCCCCATGCGTGGCCCTCGTCACCACTCGCCGAGCGGCCGGTGAACAGCAATTCGGCGGCGCGTCCCTGACCGATGATGCGCGGCAGGATCGCGCAAGCGCCCATATCGCAACCCGCGAGGCCGACGCGAGAGAACAGAAACGCGAGCTTGCTGCGCGCGGTGCCGAGCCGCATATCGGACGACATTGCCAGGATCGCACCGGCGCCGGCACAGACGCCGTCGACTGCGGCGATGATGGGTTGCGGGCAGTGACGCATCGCTTTGACCAGATCGCCGGTCATGCGCGTGAACAGCAACAGTTCCGGCATCGGCAGATCGATCAGCGGCGCGATGATGTCGTGCACGTCGCCGCCGGAGCAGAAGTTCTCGCCTGCGCCGTGAATCACGACTGCCTTCACGTCGGTCGCGTACGCGAGTTGCCGGAACAAATCGCGCAACTCCGCATACGATTCGAACGTCAGCGGGTTTTTGCGTTCGGGGCGGTTCAGCGTGATCGTCGCGACCTTGTCGGCGACCGACCAGCCGAAGTGCCGCGCCTCGTAACCGGCGAGTGTCAGGCGGTTGCCGGCTAGCAGCGCGTCGGCGTTGGATCGTGTCATGAGTGTCTCCAGTTCGGTGCGGATCAGTCTTTCAGACTGTCGAGCAGATGTTGTTTGAGTTTGCCGAGGCGCTGATGGGTGCGCGATTTTTCGTCGAGGCTCAAGCCGCCGAACAGTTCGACAACCCATTGCTCATGCGCGATGGCCATCTTGTCGAACGCCTTGCGACCCGCGGGTGTGAGGCACACGCTGATCGAGCGGCGATCGTTGGGATCGGTGCCACGCGAAACCAGACCTTCTTTTTCGAGCTGATCCGTAATGCCGGTCACGTTGCCGCCCGTCACCATCAAACGGCGCGACAGTTCGGTCATCTTCAGGCCTCCCGGATGACGTTCTAGTTGTGCCATCAAATCGAAACGCGGCAACGTGGTGTCGAATTCGTTGCGCAGGCGCTTGCGCAGTTCGGCTTGCACGAGATTGGTTGTGGTCAACATGCGCAACCATAGACGCAGGCCCATGTGACTATCGGCGCCGGTACTCATTTCCAGATCCACGACGTTCTCCGCTGGTTTGGCGACGCCTTTGCGCGGCGGCTTTGTTTCAGCCGTCGTAGTCTTTTTGAAGTTCGATAACTTGGTCACATTACTTCTCCACCGGAGATGGAAATGGATTGACCCGTGATCGCGTCCGAGCCGGGTTGGCAGAGCCAAAGCACTGAGTTCGCGACTTGCTCCGGGCTCACGAAACGACGCTGCGGATTCGTGCGCAGCAAGGTTTCACGCGCTTGTTGTTCGGTGCGTGAGGTCTTGCTGGTGATCTGTTCGAGCGATGCATGCAGCAGTTCGGTTTCTGTATAACCGGGGCAGACGGCGTTGACCGTGATGCCCTTGGTTGCGACTTCCAGCGCGAGTGAACGCGTCAGGCCGATCACGCCATGTTTCGCGGCGCAGTAAGCGGCGACGTAGGCGTAGCCGATTTGCCCCGCTGTGCTCGCGACATTGACGATGCGGCCGTGGCCACGATCGAGCATGCCGGGTAACACGGCGCGCGTGCCGAGGAAGACGCCGGTGAGGTTCACGTCGAGCATGCGCTGCCAGAGCGCCATGTCGGTGTGAGTGAAGGGTGCGGCTTGCGCCTGGCCGGCGTTGTTGACGAGGATATCGATTGCGCCGGCTTGTGCGAATGCCTTCTCGACCGATTCTTCGCTGGTGACGTCGACGCTGATGCAGGCGACCTCGCCGAGCCCGTTGAAAATCTCCCGCTGCGCATCGAGACGTTGTGCGTTGCGGCCCATCAAGGTGACGCGGGCGCCAGCGCGCAGCAGCGCTTCGGCTACGGCGGCGCCGATGCCGCTGCCGCCGCCTGTGACGACAGCGTGCTGTCCTGCGAGGGTCGTGTTGGGCGTATTCACGTGGTTCCTTCAGCGCGTTGCGCGCGTTCTTGCGGCGACAAGCCTGCGTTCGCGGCGGCCTGTGCACGCTCGCGTTCGAGATTGCGCTCGAGTTGCGACTTGGCTGCCGTGTAAGGCTTCGGCCACGTCACGTCCAGATAGCCGATTTTTGCGGCTTCATTCAACGTCCACGACGGGTTAGCCAGATGCGGCCGCGCGATCGCACAGAGATCGGCACGGCCTGCCGCGATGATGCTGTTCACGTGGTCCGCTTCCGAGATCGCACCAACGGCGATGGTTGCGATGCCGGCTTCGTTGCGCACGCGGTCGGCAAAAGGCGTCTGGAACATGCGGCCAAACACGGGCTTTTCCTGCTTGCTGACCTGGCCCGACGAGACGTCGATCATGTCCGCGCCTGCGGCTTTGAACGCGCGGGCGATCTGAACGGCGTCGTCGGGCGTGGTGCCGCCTTCGACCCAATCGTTAGCGGAAATACGCACGGAAATCGGCTTGTCTTGCGGCCAGACGGCGCGGATCGCCTTGAAGACCTGCAACGGGTAACGCAGACGGTTTTCAAGTGAGCCGCCATATTCGTCGGTGCGCTGATTCGTCAACGGCGACAGGAAGCTCGAGAGGAAATAGCCGTGTGCGCAGTGCAGTTCGAGCCAATCGAAGCCGGCTTCCGTGGACATTTGTGTGGCGCGTACGAATTGCGCTTCGATTTCTTTAAGTTCGTCTCGTGTGGCTTCATGCGAGGTCTGACTGACGCCGCTTAAATATTGCTGCGGCGAAGCGGACACGAGCGGCCAGTTGCCTTCGTCAAGCGGCTGGTCGATGCCTTCCCACGCTACACGTGTCGAGCCTTTTGCGCCGGAGTGCCCTAGCTGAATGCCGATCTTCGCGTCCGATTGACTATGCACGAGATCGACAATTCGCTTCCATGCCGTGACATGTTCCGGCGCGTACATGCCGGGACAAGCGGGCGTGATGCGCGCTTCGGGCGACACGCAGGTCATTTCCGTCATGACCAGCCCGGCGCCGCCCATGGCGCGGGCACCGAGATGCATCAGGTGATAGTCACCGGCGATGCCGTCGACGGCGGAGTATTGCGCCATCGGCGAGACGACGACGCGGTTTTTCAGGGTGACGCCACGCAACGTGAAGGGCGTGAACATCGGCGGAACGGAGTGCTTTTCAGGCGCGCGTTCAATGCCGGAGCGGTGTGCGAGCCAGTCTTCGAACGTCGAGAGATAGGTCGCGTCACGTTCCCGCAAATTCTCGTGCGAAATGCGCTGCGAGCGCGTAAGCAGCGAATACGCGAACTGTTCCGGTTCGAACGACGTATAGCGGTCGACATGCTCGAACCACTCCGTCGAATTGCGCGCGGCGTTCTGGATGCGCAATACGTCGATACTGCGGACATCCGTGTAGTGCTGCAACGCAGCGGGCAAATCACCCGGATGCGCGCCGATGCTGTTGGCGAGTTCGATCGAATCTTCGAGCGCGAGCTTGGTGCCCGAGCCGATCGAAAAGTGCGCGGTGTGCGCGGCGTCGCCCATCAGTACGATCGGCGTTTGCGTGCCATCGGCGTTACCGCGCCAATGAACCCATTCCTCGTTGACGACGCGCGGGAAGCGAATCCACTGCGACGACCCGCGCAAATGTGCGGCGTTCGACAGCAACGGGTTGCCGTCCAGATACTTGGCGAACAGCTTCTCGCAGAACGCGATGCTATCTTCCTTGCTCATTTCGTCGAGACCGGCGGCGCGCCACACGCGCTCCGGTGTTTCCACAATAAACGTCGAGGTCTGATCGTCGAAGCGGTAGGCATGGGCCTGGAACCAGCCGAACTCAGTTTCTTCGAAAGCAAACGTGAAGGCGTCGAAGAGCTTTTTGGTGCCGAGCCAGACGAAGCGGCAATCGCGCATGTCGATCGCGGGCTTGTAAGTGGCGGTGTACTTCTGACGGATGGCGCTGTTGGCGCCGTCACAGGCGATGATCAGGTCGGCGTCGTAGGTGGTGTCGTCCGTGACCTGGGTTTCGAAAACCAGCTTGACGCCCAGTTCTTCGCAGCGGGCCTGGAGGATATTCAGCAGACGTTTGCGGCCGATGCCGCAGAAGCCATGGCCCGACGAGCGAACCTGCCTGCCGCGGAAATTGATCTCGATGTCGTCCCAGTGGTTGAAGGCGTCGAGGATCGCGTCTGCGCTCGGGGCGTCGGCGGCGCGCAGATTGCCGAGCGTCTGGTCGGAGAATACGACGCCCCAGCCGAAGGTGTCATAGGGGCGGTTGCGCTCGACCACCGTGACGTCATATGCCGGGTTCCGGCCCTTCATTAACAGGCCGAAGTACAAGCCGGCCGGGCCGCCGCCGATACATACGATGCGCATGTTGACTCTCCATGTGGACCTTTCTCTGGAGGGTAATTTAGGCGTCGATAGTTTAGATGTCAAGTAAATTGTGGGGCAGCGCGTGTGCGCGTTGCGGCGGATGATCAGTCAACAAATGAAGCGGGCGAGACGCGCATCGTATACCCGTTCACCGGACGGGTGTCCTGTCGTTGGTCAACTACGTGTATCAACCCCGCGGAGAAGAACTTCCTCCATAGGGGCGGGGACATGGACGAAGTACCCCTGTATGTAGTCGGCTCCCATGTCTCGCAGCAATGCCGCGACGGCGGCTGTTTCGACGAATTCCGCAATGGTCTGCTTGCCGACTGCCTTTGCTACATCGCAGATACACCGCACCATCGCCTGATCAATGGGGTCATGTTCGAGATTGGTGATGAACTGTCCGTCGATCTTGAGGTAGTCCACAGGCAACGCTTTAAGGTAGCCGAACGACGATGCGCCACTTCCGAAATCGTCCAGGGCGAAGTGCATGCCGCGCAATCGCAGCGACTGGACGAACTCCGTTGCAACTGACAGATTCGTGATCGCCGCTGTCTCTGTTACTTCAAAGCAAAGCTTATGCGTGTCGAATTGAAATGAGTCAGCCAGATCCCTCACGTACCGATGGAAGGCGTGGTCACCAATGGACTGGCCGGAGAGGTTCACCGCGATACTGTCAACGTGGTCCAACTGGTCGCGATGGTGTGTCATCCATGCGAATACGTATTTGACCACCCAGCGGTCAATGCGGGAGGCCATGTGGAAACGTTCAGCCGCTGACAGAAAAACGTCGGGCAGTACCAGAGTCCCATCAGACTCGCGCAGGCGCAACAGAAGTTCGCACCGAAGATGGTTCTCCTGCTGACCAAGCGCCCGTATGCGCTGGGCATATAGCTCGAAACGGTCTTCATCGAGGGCCTGCTCCAGACGCGTGACCCACTGCATCTCGCCGTGCCGCGCGATTACGGCCTGATCGGCGTCGAACCACGAGTGCACACGGTTACGCCCGGCGTCCTTGGCGGCGTAGCACGCATTGTCAGCGGCCTGAAGCACGGCCGCAGTCGTTGGCCAGCGATCGTCAATGGGTACCAGACCGATGCTCGCACCAATATGGAAGCGACGTTCGTTGTAGGCAAATCGAAATTCGTCGAGGCGCTCGCAGATCTGGGAGGCGACCCGACGGGCCTGCTCCGTGTCGCATTGCTCCAGGATGACGCCAAACTCGTCGCCTCCTAGCCGGGCTAGTGTGTCGGTTGCCCGGATACACTGTCCCACCTGTTCCGTCACTTGTCGCAGCAACTGGTCGCCGGCGATATGCCCGAAGGTATCGTTCACGACCTTGAATTGATCAAGGTCGATGTACAGCATGGCGTGTTTGCTGCCTGCCTCGCGTGCATGGATTAGCACGCGGTTAAGTTGCGTTTCGAATTCCGCGCGATTTAGCAACCCCGTGAGGGCATCATGTGTGGCGCGATAGCTCATTTCTTTGGTGAGCCGACGTTCTTCGGTCACGTCGTGAAACACCAGAACGACACCCAGAACTTCGCCAATCGCACTGACGATCGGGGCAGCGGAATCCTTGATCGCATGTTCTGCACCAGACCGTGATATCAGGACGGTATTGTCAGTGTTACCTACGACGCGGTTCTCACTCAGACACTGCGTGACGGGATTCGGAGCGTGTATGCGCGTTGATTCGTTGCGGGCATCAAATACATCGTCCAGCGGAAGGCCGCGCGCCTGGGCAATGAGCCAGCCCGTTAGTCGCTCTGCCACTGGATTCAGGTATGTGACGCGACCGTGCGGATCGGTTGTGACGACGCCGTCGCCGATTGAATGCAACGTTATCTGGAGGAATTCATGCTGTTCGGCAAGGGTCGCCTGCATCCGCTTGCGCTCGGTGGTCTCGAGGACCAGAACAGCACACTGATTGGGGCCGGGGCGATATGCCACCATGTCAAACCAGCCGTCCCCTGCTGTCGGTATATCCTGTCGCGCAACCGGCTCGCCGGTGAGTACAACCCCAGTTAGCGTGCCGAGCCAGTCCCATTCCAGGTCTGCCAGCCCGGCAAACACCTCGGAGACCTTCCTGCCGATCATGAGATCGGACGGAATATGACTTGTCCTTGCAATTGCCGGATTTGCCGCGACGAACCGGAAATCGACAACCTTCGCAGTTGCGTCGCTGACAATATCCAGCAATACGAATCCGACCTGCATGTGCTCAAAAAGCGCGCGATACCGGCGCTCACTTTCGAGCAGGGTGGCCTCGACCTTCCTGCGCTCAGTGATATCCTCGATCACGGCCATGGACCGCCATGGCACGCCGTCGCTCTGCCTTTCGAGAAAGGCGGACAACAATACGTCGATCACTTCGCCGTCCTTGCGCACCATTTCGTATTCGACGTTGCGGCAATGACCGGTGCGGAAGAACTCGGGAAGCACGACCTGACGGGCGTACTCGCGCGACGCGGGTGTCAGGAAATCGGATGACGGCCGCCCCAGCACCTCGACCCGGTCATACCCAAGCGTGCGAAGCCATAAGTCGCTCACGCTTATGAGCCTGCCTTGCACATCAATCGAGTGAAGCATCGCCGGGGTGCGTTCGTAGAGTTCGCGATACCTCCGCTCGCTCTCGATCAACGCCTGTTCGGCGCGCCTGCGTTCACTAACATCGCGTCCCACTGCATGGATCGCCACAATCCGTCCGTCGATGTCTGTCACCGGTCGGTAGTTCCAGCGCACCCATCGTTCGACATTATTTATCGTGGACATACGGGCGACCAGCGTCGCGCCCGATCGACGCGTCACCACGTCACGTAGAGCCGCGGCCACCGATGCGCGGTCCTCGTCGGCAACCGTATCAAGCAGGTTGGCACCTGCAAGCCTCGACGAGGAGCCGTCCATATAGCGAGCGGAGGCGTCGCTAACGTAGCCGATCTCTCCACTGGAACTGGCCAGCACGACGAGGTCTGTTTTCGGCTCAGGAGCGGTGTTCAGATTGAATCCCTTCCCGAACGGGGCGTCGGCGAGGGCACCCGCAGTGGGATTGAGCAGGCAGGTGCTGACAATATGCGCCAGGCTGTCCAGAGCAGCACGTTGCATACGAGTCAGTCGTTGCGGCTCGCATGCCGCCACCGACAGCACACCTATGCACTGCCCCATCGGGAGAAGGATCGGCGTATTTGCATAGAACCGGATCTCAAGCGTACCGAAGATGAACGGATTCTGGGCAACGCGAGGATCGTCAGCCGCATCGACCACCTCAACCGCTTGATGGTCGCCCGCAACGAGCAGGCAGAACGCCGCCTCAGCGGCCGTCCACTCTTCCGCAGATAACCCGACATCTGAATGAAGCCAGCTCGAGTCAGGATCCGGCAAGGTTACTGCGGCGATCGGCACCTCGCAAATCGTCGCAGCGAGGCGTGCGACCTCTTCAAAAACTGAGGTGATTGTGCCACTGACAATAGCCGAATTGTTAGCGTCGCCACGATGCGCGGGCCGGTACTCAGGCAGACGGTGAGATGTCATGTCGGGGTTCCCCGGAAGATTGCACGACTGAATGCGAAAGGTATCAACAGCGTACGCTGTTCTTTTGTTTTTGCCGTTTCCGGAACATATCTTGACTGACGGTCCCGACAAGGACCACAAGTCTGCACGGCAGGGTGAATCTGTCATGGATGCGATAACGGCTGGTTGCCGTCGGCGCGCAGGCGAGCGGAGACGGCGCGATTCCGAAGGTAGGCGAGCAATGCGCATACCCGGTCCGGCGTGACCGCACAGAGGACCGAAGAGCGGGTCATGTACTTTTGCCTTGCGCATACCATGTACGGATTGACGGTCACGCAGACAAGCGTCCTCCCGGCACGGATGGCTTCGCTAGCCCACGTTTAACCGCCTGAACCTCAGAGTTGCATTGATCCGGACGTCGGCACTTCGACTCACTGGAGGTGCTGGCCGCCGTTGATGGCGATATTCGCCCCGGTCAGAAAACCTGCCTCGCGCGAACACAGGTACAGGACTAGCGCGGCGACTTCGGCGGGCTGTCCGAGCCGTCCGACAGGTATCTGGGGAATGATCCTGGTTTCGAGGACGTCCTGCGGCACCGCCATCACCATCCGCGTCGCAATGAATCCTGGCGAGATCGTGTTAACGGTTACACCTCTTTTCGCGACCTCGAGCGCCAGCGATTTCGTGAAGCCGTGGATGCCTGCTTTCGCGGCCGCATAGTTGGTCTGGCCGAAGCCGCCTTTGGAACCGATGATCGAGGATATATTGATAATGCGTCCCCAGCCACGCTCGACCATGCCGTCGCAGACGGGCTTCGTCATGTTGAAGACCGAATCGAGGTTGGTGCGGATGACTGCATCCCAGTCGACCTTGTCCATCTTCCTGAAAACGGCATCGCGGGTGATACCGGCATTGTTGACCAGGATGTCAACCGGGCCCACTTCGTCGAGGATTCTTCCGGCACACGTTGCACACGATTCGTGGTCCGCCACATCGACGGCATAGGCGTGGAACAGGCGGTCCTGGGTTTCCATGCGTGCAAGCCACGCGTCGACGCCTGTGTTTTTAGGCGAGTAAGTGACAATGGTCGTGTAGCCGGCATCGCGCAGTCTGATGCTGATGGCTTCGCCAATCCCGCCGGTCCCACCTGTGACAAGGGCGATCTGATTCGTCATTTCCGTTACCTGATCGTCGATTCAAAGAAAAAAGCGACGCACGGGCCTCCGAAAAGATCGGAGCGTTCCCACACCATGAATTTCGCAGTTTGACGACCTGCAGATGCGGACATAACAGCCGTACGTCGCGGAAGGAACGACTACTTCGATGTAGCACGAGCAGCCCGTTCGGCCGCCTGCCTGGTGGTTTTTGACACGACTTCACTCACTGCTGCGGCATTGCTTTCTGCAGCGAGGATCGCCTGTTGAGTGGCCTTGTACGTCGTCTCGTACCAGGTGCCTGCGGCGGCAATCGCAGACTTCAAGGATGTAATGGCGGTTTCTGCAGCGGCCGGCGCATGCCGCGCGGCCCCGCCAATCGCCTCCTGCAATTTGCGCTGCTGCCCAGTGACATACTCATTGATGACGTTTGCAAATTCCAGTTGGGAATTTGATGCAATGGCGAATAATTGCCGGTAGTACGACTGGATTTGCGGCGCGATCCGTTCCGCCGCGCCACTGTGCAGTGCGCCCCATTCTTGAAGACTGTTTCCCGATAGCGCTTCGAACACTACCTCTCTGGTTTCGGTGATACTCGACCTGGCGGTTTTCAGATTCAGTTCGATCATCTTCTGAAAAATCTCGACGGTTCTGTTTGCCAAAGCAAACGATGCTTCCATGCTAGCCTGTTGCCCCACAGAGTTTTGCTCAGGATTCCACAGATTCATCGCTTGCTCCAAAAAGGTGACAGGAAAGGGGTACGTTGAGAGAGAAAAAAACCTTCATCCAATGAAGCCGGGTTGTGTCAAAAGATCTTCGCCCCTGCGCCCTTGACGACATGGGCATCTGGAGCGCCGATATCGGCTTCTGCCACAGGTTCGAGAGGCAACGCTGAGGCGAGGGGATGCTCCGATCTGCCTGTACAGCATCTGCAGTCCCGTCGCCGGGACAGCACTGCCTTCGGCTTGCTGCCGGGTGCGGTGCGTCGTGGACGGCGCGGCTCATCATGCTGCTCCACGTCGAACCGGTCCAACTGCAGAAGCAGGCTATCGATCGAGCATAACTGGACCTTCGTGAGATGGCACGAGTCGAGTAACCGGTAGAGCCGTCTGCGCCAATATTCGGCTGGCAGAATCGGGCCGTCTTCAAACCCGCATAACGACGGACGCATCACGCACTCGATGTGCGCGATGTCCTCATCGATCAATATACCCATGCCCGCCCCCGGTGCATTTTCGAATACTGCTCAATGACGTGTTTTACATTCGTGTGTGACCGGTACTATAGGTCTATCTATCTTCGAAATCCAATCTTAAATCGTGCATATGGCGATGCCGATGCCTGTCCGTAAATAGTTCGATAGAAAATCGTTAAAAAAGAACGCGCAATTCAAACACCTTTTCGCTTTGGCGTAACGCTATATGTCGAAGCAGGGGCTCCTTGTGCGAGCGTAACTCTGGCAAATATCCAATGTGCATGACGTTCGCTGGGTGGAGAAGGAATCAAACGGCGTCGTTGCCGCGTGGTGCAACAGCGAAGAGTCAATTTATTGGCGAATTCAGCACCTGTTACGTGCCGCACGATGGTGCACACGTGGTGAATTCGAGCCCGCCGAATCGTGCAAACGGGCATAGGGCGTCGGAGCCTTGACAGCGGCTCAATGGTTCCTACTATCGATTGACTGACCGGTGCCAGGACGAGAGCGAAGACTGCCTTTCTCTCCGTGGCATGGGAAGTCGCGGTCGAAGGTGAGCGGCCGTCGCCGCGACCTGAGGTTGTCTGCGAGCAATGTACGTCCCTACGCTCAATGCTCTCAGGAAGGCCGTTGAAATTTGCCCCGGCTGGATGATTGGGGTGCTGTCTCGACAAGCTCCGAATACGACTTGCTGCTGATTTTCGGATGCATAAGGTGGGTGGCCGATGTTGCGAGGGCGTGTACGGAGAAACGACATGTTCACTCGATTCCAATCAAGATTCCGGGTCATTGTTCTGATTCTTTTCACTGTGGTTTGTACGTCATCCGAAGCAATAGCGCAAACGACACGGCAGCTCGTCACTCAGGTTGTCGACGAGCGGCAGACCATTGAGCTGGCCGGCAATATCCGACCCGAGGCAAGCGCGCAGAACGATCTCGGGCGGGTCGACGACACGCTTGCGCTTGACCACATGCAGCTTCTGCTCAAGCGCCCAACCGAGACCGAAGCGGCTCTCGTGCGCTTCATCGATCTACTCCATGATCCGAAGTCGCCTTATTTCCATCAGTGGCTCACGGCCGAGCAATTCCGCGCGAATTTCGGTCCGGCAGACGCCGATGTGAGCATGGTCAGCAATTGGCTTTCGAGGCACGGACTCACGGTGAACGGCGTGCAGGCAGGTGGCATGGTGATTGACTTCTCGGGCACCGCCGGGCAGATCCGCGACGCGTTCAGGACAGAAATTCATCGGCTCGACGTGGGCGGCGTCGGGCATGTCGCGAACATGCGCAATCCCCGAATTCCGGCAGCACTTTCGGATGTGGTGAATGGGATCGTGTCACTGAATGATTTCCGGCCGCACACAAATTTCAAGTCCAGACCCGAATACACGTACACCAGTGGCAGTTCAACCTATCATGCAGTCGCTCCCGCGGATCTCGCTACGATCTACAATCTGAACCCGATGTTTCGTTCCGGCATCTCCGGCCAAGGCCAGACGATCGTCGTGATCGAGAACACCAACGTTTACAGCCCAGCCGACTGGACGACCTTCCGCTCGACCTTCGGATTGTCCAGCTACACGTCGGGCTCCTTTACTCAAATCCATCCGGTGCCGGCAAGCGGTGCGAACAACTGCACGAATCCCGGAGTCGTCGCGGGCAACGAGAGAGAAGCTGAACTGGACGCAGAATGGGCCAGTGCCGCGGCTCCAGGCGCCGCCGTCGTACTCGCGTCCTGCGGGGACACCAGTACCACGTTTGGCGGCCTGATCGCGCTCCAGAACCTCGTGAACAGCAGCAACCCGCCGGCGATAATCAGTATCAGCTACGGCGAATGCGAGGCGATGAACGGGGCCACCGCCAATGCCGCTTACAGTTCGGTCTACCAGCAGGCGGTCGCCCGCGGCATCTCTGTTTTTGTCTCGGCCGGTGACGAAGGGGCCGCGAGCTGCGACGCAAATTTGGGAAATGCCACCCATGGAATCGGAGTCAGCGGCTTTGCCTCGACACCCTACAACGTTGCGGTTGGGGGCACTGATTTCGGCGACACCTATGCCCGGACCACGGCTTCTTACTGGACCGCGGCAAATGCCGCGACCTATGGCTCGGCGATATCTTACGTCCCGGAAATTCCGTGGAACGATTCCTGCGCCAGCGTGCTGATTGCTGCTGCGAACGGCTACCGCACGACCTATGGCACGACCGGTTTTTGCAACAGCCCAACCGGCAACGCCAATTACCTGACGACGGCGAGCGGCAGCGGCGGCCCAAGCGGCTGTGCGGCGGGTGCGCCGTCGGTGAGCGGTGTCGTGAGCGGAACGTGCCGCGGCTATGCCAAGCCGGTCTGGCAAACGCTGCTTCTGCTGTTGGGCAACCCCGCCGACGGCGTGCGTGATCTTCCTGATGTCTCACTCTTCGCGGCCAACGGCGTTTGGGGCCACTACTACATTGTCTGCGATTCTGACGTGCCGGATGGCGGTGCGGCTTGCACAGGAGCCCCGAGCGGGTGGGCCGGCGGCGGGGGAACGTCATTCGCCGCGCCGATATGGGCCGGGTTCCAGGCCCTGGTGAACCAGGCGACCGGGTCCCGGCAGGGTAATCCGAACCCGGTCTACTATTCCCTCGCGGCCACGGAATATCTGTCGGGCGGGACCAGCACCTGCAATTCGAGTCGCGGCAATGGCGTCGCCAGCAACTGCGTCTTCTATGACATTACGCTCGGCGACATTGACGTGAACTGCTCAGGCACGAATGATTGCTATCGCCCGAGCGGCAATTACGGCGTCCTCTCAACGAGAAACAGCAGCTATTCGAAAGCGTACGGCACCGGTGCTGGTTGGAACTTTGCCACCGGCATCGGCACGGTCAACGTCACCAATCTGGTGAACGCCTGGCCGCGTTGACCGGTTCGATAAGTGGGTGTGTGGAGGCTACGCGCGCCGCGCAGGAGACCCCTTGGGGGGAAGCGGCGCTTGCGTTCGCGCGTCGGTCGATGATTGTTTTCGCCCATGTTGTTCAGCCGGGCGCCGGCTTTGGCGAAGAGTGCAGCGCAAGCCAGTTAGAACACGCCATGGACCAACCGGTAGCGCACGCGGCTCATGTGCCCGCGATAAGTCATGTCGTGAATGGAGGTTCGGATGAGTGAAGCAGTCGGAATCGTGATGAGTTCGTTCGTGCTGGCGATGGCACCCGTGTTCGTCGCCGCTCATTATTACCGGGAGCAGATGCGCCGAAAGCGGCTCAGGCAACTGGCTCACCGTCACTACTGGCCGCACTGGAGCAACGCCTGGCATTGAGCTTTTGCGCTCGCTGCGCTGTTGTTGCGGTACCAGGGGGGCGCGTCGTTGCCGGCACGTATGCGCGCACGGGTTTCGTCAGGAAACGCACACGGGCAATACCTACGCAATGGCTGCCGTCGCGCCGTACGCCACGCGGTAAACATCAATTCGGGCGACGCCGAAACAGCGATATCTTGTGACTCGGCTGCCGCGTTCTCAGGCGCGGTGGCCGCCTTCGGATGCTGCTGGTCCTCTCAACCAGCAGCATCCCCTCGGTCAGGGCTTCACCGCCCTGGATTTTTTTTCGCCCGACATGGGCGCACTCTTGCGGGTGCAAGGCGATGTAAGAAACGGACGATTTCAGTTCTCCGGATGCTTCCACATGCCCGGGTTTCAACCATCGCTGCATTGGAAGGCAGACCTTAAAGCAAGCTTTCTGGCGACGGTTCTATTCTTCGCACGGGGGTGGGTCGCTTTCCTTTTTATTCTCACGCCAATACGTTTGGTTCGACGCGCATTGATCAGGAAAACGAAGACTATGTGTGACGTTCAATCGCTGGACGCTCGTGGAAAATACCGCCTCACCACGATCGGGACGTGAGACTCTCGCTTCAAGGCTGAACCTCATACGGTGGACATGTGGACAGGCGCTGATCGTCTA
>CABFVV010000031.1_pt1 | contig 92704 bp, 90 predicted proteins | sample 8864751 | NCBI WGS metagenome assembly CABFVV01 (sample SAMEA5735770, study PRJEB23740) | soil metagenome | biome: forest; feature: forest soil; material: soil | place: USA | collected 2013-10-13 | depth 0.1 m | reverse complement strand
GTACAATGCCATCTGCACAACCCGCCCGCGCGCGGGGCGTCGCGAAGTTCGACGCCGAGTTCGACGCCGCGCCGGCTGGCGCCGGGCGCACCGCCCGGCTACAACACCCATTACCCATCCACCCACGACCGCCCGCCCCCACGCGGCCGGCGTCGTCAACGTCTATTGCAAGCAAATGGCCCAATACGTCTTCACCATGAACCGGGTCGGCAAAATCGTGCCGCCCAAGCGTCAAATCCTGAAAGACATCTCGCTGTCGTTCTTCCCCGGCGCGAAGATCGGCTTGCTCGGCCTGAACGGCTCGGGCAAATCGACGCTGATCCGCATCATGGCCGGTGTGGACAAGGACATCGAGGGCGAAGCCACTCCGATGCCGAACCTGAACATCGGCTATCTGCCGCAGGAACCGAAGCTCGATCCGACCAAGACGGTGCGTGAAGCGGTCGAGGAAGGTCTCGGCGACGTCTTCGGCGCACAAAAGAAACTGGACGAAATCTACGCAGCCTACGCTGAGCCGGACGCCGACTTCGACGCGCTCGCCGCCGAGCAGGCGAAGTACGAGGCCATTCTCGCCACCACCGACGGCAGCGCCGAACAACAGATCGAAATCGCCGCCGACGCGCTGCGTCTGCCTGCATGGGACGCGAAGATCGAACATCTGTCGGGCGGCGAAAAGCGTCGCGTCGCGCTGTGCAAGCTGCTGCTCGAAAAGCCGGACATGCTGCTGCTCGACGAGCCGACCAACCACCTGGACGCGGAATCGGTCGACTGGCTCGAACAGTTCCTCACACGCTTCCCGGGCACCGTCGTCGCCGTCACCCATGATCGCTACTTCCTCGATAACGCAGCCGAGTGGATTCTCGAACTCGACCGCGGTCACGGCATTCCCTGGAAGGGCAACTACAGCAGTTGGCTCGACCAGAAGGAAGAGCGCCTGAAGCAGGAAGAGTCGTCGGAATCGGCGCGTCAGAAGGCGATCAAGAAGGAACTGGAGTGGGTGCGCCAGAATCCGAAGGGCCGTCAGGCAAAGTCGAAGGCGCGTATCGCCCGCTTCGAGGAACTGAACAGCCAGGACTACCAGAAGCGCAACGAGACCTCGGAAATCTTCATCCCGGTCGGCGACCGCCTGGGTAATGAGGTGATCGAGTTCAAGAACGTCAGAAAATCGTACGGCGACCGTCTGCTGCTCGACGACGTCAGCTTCAAGATTCCGGCGGGCGCGATCGTCGGCATCATCGGGCCGAACGGCGCCGGTAAGTCGACGCTGTTCCGCATGCTGACCGGCCGCGAACAACCGGATTCGGGCGAGATCGTGCAAGGCCCGACGGTCAAGCTCGCGTACGTGGATCAAAGCCGCGACGCACTCGACGGCTCGAAGACCGTGTTCGAAGAAATCTCCGGTGGTGCGGACGTGCTGACTGTCGGCAAGTACGAAACGCCTTCGCGCGCGTACATCGGCCGCTTCAACTTCAAGGGCGGCGATCAGCAAAAGACCGTTGGCAATCTGTCGGGCGGTGAGCGCGGCCGGCTGCATCTGGCGAAAACGCTGATCGCGGGCGGCAACGTGCTGCTGCTGGACGAACCGTCGAACGACCTGGACGTCGAAACGCTGCGCGCGCTTGAAGACGCGTTGCTCGAATTCGCCGGCTCCGTCATGGTGATCTCGCACGATCGCTGGTTCCTCGACCGGATCGCGACGCACATCCTGGCGTTCGAAGGCGATTCGCAAATCACGTTCTTCGACGGCAACTACCAGGAATACGAAGCTGACAAGCGTGCCCGCCTCGGTGAAGAAGCTGCACGTCCGAAGCGTCTGCGTTACAAGCCGATCGCGCGATAAATCGCTAGGCTGGCGGCCCGCTCGTTGGTTGATGAGCGGGCTGTTTTGCGGGTCTTTTTATTGCTGAAGTTTTGTAGACCGCTTTGCTGACCGCCCGGTCGGCGCGTTTTGCCGGCCATTTGCCCGGTCATTTTGCTCATCGTTGTACGCCGCAATTACCGTGCGTTTGCCGGATAGGTGGTAGGGCACACGCCTTGCGTGCCACGGCGGTGATACACGTCGTCCCGGCGGGATGCAGGAACTCCGCCCTATCAAATAACTGTGCGTCCAACGGGCGCACAAACCGGCCGATCACACCCACACCGCGCCCAGCGCGGCGACGAGGAGGCAAGCATGGCGATGTCGAAGGCCAAGCGCTGGGCGATTGCCGCAGGTGGCCTGCTGCTGGTGCTGATCGTCGTCGCGGTCGGTGCGCTGCAGTTCGCGCAGCGCGAAGTCAAAGAACGCATCATTGTGGCGCTCGGACCATTAGGCAGCGCCGAAAGCATCCGGGTCGGCCTCACTTCCGTCCATCTCACCAACGTTCTGCTCAAGGCGCCGCCCGGCTGGCCCGCCGGCGATCCGCTACGTGCCGACGAAATCACCATCACGCCCGACATCCGCGATCTGCTCGCGCGGCGCATGCATATTCGCAGCGTGATGGTGCGCGGCTTCGACATTGCCGTGCTGCGAACCAAGGACGGTGCGATCCGCCTGATGCCGAATCTGCGGCAATCGATCAACGGCCCGATCAACGGCTCGAACGACGAGGAAGCCGGCGGCGCGGCACCCCCCGGCTCCCGCGAAAAACTGGTCGATCACGTTAGCTTCGAGCAAGGCAACTTTCATTTCTACGACATGACGGTCGGCCCACCGGCATTCAAAGTGACGGTCAGCAACGCCAACGCAACTGTCGATCACCTGCATCTGCCCGCGCTCACCGAACCGACCAATGTCAACGTCACCGGCTCGATCAAGGGCCCAACGCATACTGGCACCGTTTCGTTCGGCGGGTGGATCAAGATTGCCAGCAAGGATTCGCAGACCACCAGCACATTACGCGGCGTCGATGTTGTCATGCTGGATCCGTACCTGTTGAAAAAAACCGGCGCGAAGGCGCAAGTGACGGGCGGCACGGTCGACCTGACAGTCGACTCGACGGTGCGCAACTTTCAACTGCATGCACCCGGCACGGTGACGATCCACCATCTGCAACTCGCCGACAGCGACAACCCGCTCGACACCTTCATGTCGATTCCGACCCAAGCCGCCATCGCCGCACTCAAGATGCACAACGGCGACATCACGCTACATTTCGTACTGGATGGGAATTTGCGCGACCCGAAGTTTTCGGTGCAGGAAAGTCTGATGACGCGCCTTGGCGCCGGTTTTGCGAAAGCGATGGGCGTGAGCGTCGAAGGCTTGGCGAAGGGCGCCGGGGAGACAGTGAAAGGATTGGGTAACGCGTTGAAAAATCTGCTCGGTCAGTAGGCAGACTTGGGCCGACGCAGGCGGTGCCATTAAAGCGAAGACGCGCCATGCGTCGCCGCTTTAACCGGCATCCCCGGAACGCGGCATCTCGCGCTTAGACCGGCAAGCCCAATTCGCGCAGTCCTGCTTCCGTTTTTGCGGCGCTCGTGTGATGCACACCGTGCCAGCCGAGTGTCGTCGCGGCCTCGGCGTTTTTCAGATTGTCGTCAATGAAGACGAGTTCGCCCGGCTGGATGCCCGGCAGTTGCGCCTCGATCCGCTGACGCATTTCCGCGAAGATCGCCGGATCGGGCTTCACCAGCTTCACCCGGCCCGACACGACGATGTCGCGGAAGCGCCGCAGCACGGGGAAATGCTCCCACGCATACGGAAACGTCTCCGCCGACCAGTTCGTCAGCCCGAAGAGCGGCACATCGACCGCTTCGAGCTTTTCCATGATCGCCACGCCCGCTTCCAGCACACCGGGCACCATCTCGTGCCAGCGTTCGTAGAACGCGCGGATCAGTGACGCGTGATCGGGAAACTTCGCGATCAGCTCGTTTGTCCCCTCGACGATCGGCTGACCACCGTCCTGACGGATCACCCAATCCATCGAACAAACGTGCGTCAGAAACCAGCGGCGCTGCGTTTCGTCAGGGATCAACTGGCGATACAGGTACTCGGGGCTCCAGTCGATCAGCACGCCGCCGAAATCGAACACGACTGCCTTGATGGCCATGCACGCTCCGTCAGTAAGGTCGTGGCGATGAGATCAGATAGCTTGCGTACGCAACTCGAGCCACGCCTTGGCCTCGCCCGACACATGCGGCAACAGGCGCGTGCGCACCATCTCGTGATAGGCGTTGAGCCATGCACGCTCGTCGTCACGCAACAGCGACAGGTCGAGGCAGCGTGTATCGATCGGGCACAGCGTCAGCGTCTCGAACTTGAGGAAATCGCCGAACTCGGTTTTCTCCGCCTTCACGTTCAGCACCAGGTTTTCGATCCGCACGCCCCACTGGCCCGGCCGGTAGATACCCGGCTCGACCGAGGTGATCATGCCTTCTTCCATCGCGGTGCACGGTTCGGCCGGCGCGTAGTGCGAAATCACCTGGGGGCCTTCGTGCACGTTCAGGAAATAGCCCACGCCGTGACCGGTGCCATGACCGTAATCGGCGCCGGCTTCCCAGATCGGCGCGCGGGCGATCGCGTCGAGCATCGGCGAACGGACGCCGCGCGGGAATTTCGCGCGCGACAGCGCCATGGTGCCTTTCAGCACGATCGTGAAATCGCGCCGCTGTGCCTCGCTGATGGTGCCGACCGGCACAACGCGGGTGATGTCGGTCGTACCGCTCAGATACTGCGCGCCAGAATCGATCAGCAACAGGCCGTTGCCCTCGATCACCGAATGCGACTCATTGGTCGCGCGGTAGTGCGGCATCGCACCGTTCGCGTTGAAGCCGGCGATCGTCGCAAAGCTCAGCGACACGAAGCCCGGACGGCGTGCGCGGGCTGCCGTCAGGCGCTCGTCGATCGTCAGTTCGGTGATCGTTTCGCGACCCAGCGCGCCTTCGAACCACGCGAAGAATTCGGCGAGCGCCGCGCCGTCCTGTTCCATCGTCTCGCGCACATGCTCCGCTTCTGCCTGGGTCTTGCGCGACTTGAAGAACGTGGACGGATTGACCGCCTCGACGACGTTCACCGTGGCCGGCACCGACTGCAGCGAGCCATAGGTAATGCGGCGCGGGTCGATCAGCAGCGTGCTGCCGGCCGGCAGCGCGACCAGCGCTTCTGCCGCCTTCGCGTAGGGCTCGACGCTGATGCCGTCGCGTGCGAGCGCATCGGCCAGCGCTTGCGGCACCTTGCCGTCGGCGACGAAGAGCGACGCGCTTTCCGGACCAATCAGCGCGTGCGCCACGAACACCGGGTTATAGCTGACGTCGGCGCCGCGCAGATTCAAAAGCCATGCGAGGTCGTCGAGCGTGGAAATGAAGTGCCACTGCGCGCCCTTTTCCGCCATCGCACGGCGAATCTGCGCGAGCTTTTCCGAACGGGCGACGCTCGCGTGCGGCGCGGCATGCTCGAACACGGCTGCGACGGGCAGCGACGGGCGCTGCGGCCAGATCGCGTCGAACAGATCGACGTCCGTGCGCAGCTTCACGCCGTGCGCGGAAAGCGCCTGGCTCAAAGCGCGCGCCGCCGACACACCCAGCACGGCACCGTCCACGCCGACCGTATCGCCGGTCGCGACGTTCTGCGCAAGCCATTCGAAATGCGGCGCGGTCTGCTGGCCGCCGGTCATCTTCATCAACTGAACGCCGGTGCCGGCCAGTTGTGCGTTGGCTTGTTCCCAATAGCGGCTGTCGGTCCACACGCCAGCGAAATCGGCGGTCACGACGAGCGTGCCGGCCGAGCCGGTGAAGCCCGACAACCACTGCCGGCCTTGCCAGCGCCCAGGTAGGTATTCGGAAAGATGTGGATCTGAGGACGGCACCAGATAGGCGGCTACACCTTCGCGTGCCATCGCATTGCGCAATGTCGCGAGCCGTTCGGGGATGGAGGAAGTTTCGGGGAGTCGGGCATTCATCGGAGTCACCTGCAAGTATTCATCGACGGGAAAGCAAGCCGACCGTCACGGCAACGGCGATCAGCGCGACGGCGGTACATACCGGCCATTCGAGCGTATCGCCATCATGAAAGAGACCAACCACGTTGCCGGCCATGCGCGCAACACCCGCGCCCAGCACGCCGGTCAGGAGCGCCACCCACCATAAGGCGCGGCTCGAGCGGCGCAGCGGATGCAGCCACCAACCCGCCAGGCCAATCACCGCGCCCAGCACCAGGATTCCGGGCCACCCCATTAGCGCCAGGTCTCGCGCAATTTCAGATTCGTCTCATGGGCGCAAGAGGCCAACACAGATAGCATTTTTGTCTCATTAACTATAGAGGTTCAGCACGGCGCTTTCCGCATAGCGGTTGAGTTTAGGGGTCGGGGTGATGTTAGGCAAGCTGTAAGCCTTACGGAGAAACCTAGTCCGGGTAATTGCCAAGCTGAAAGCGTGCCATGCGAATCGCCCTTATCGAGCCGGATCTACGGCACGCCACCCTGGTCGGCCGGCTGATCTTTGCCGGCGGCCATGCGTGCCAGCACTTCACAGCGAGCACGCCGTTTCTTCATCGCGCCGCCGACGAATTCTTCGATCTTCTCATCACTGAAAACTGGGCCGGCGACCATTGCGCCGAAGACCTGATTCCGCGCGCCCGCTCGATCCTGCCGAACTTGCCGGTGATCGTGCTGCTGTCGGAGCCACGCGAGAGCCAGATTGTCGCCGTGCTGCACGCCGGTGCCGACGACTGTCTGACCAAACCGGTCCGCGGCCCGGAAATGCTGGCCCGAGTGGACGCGCTGCTACGGCGCGCGGGCCTGCGGCGACCGTCCAACCGGCGGCGCGACACGATCGGTGGCTATGCGTTCGACGCGGCGCAGTTCGCCGTCAGCTTCCGTAATCAGACGGTCGCCCTGACGCCGAAGGAGTTCCGCTTTGCGCTGCTGCTGTTTTCCAATCTGTCACGGCCGGTGTCGCGCGCGCATATTCTCGAAACGGTCTGGACTCGCCGCCGCGACGTACAGTCGCGCACCGTCGACACCCATGCATCGCGCGTGCGGACCAAGTTGCAGTTGCGACCCGAGCACGGGTACTGCCTGACACCGCTCTACGGCTATGGCTACCAACTCGACGCCATCCCGCCGGACGCCATTGTGGAGGCCGGGTGACGCATCCACAATGTAAGAATTGTGGAAACGCTATAATATTGAGCTAAACCATAGCTCCCCATATGCAGCTTCTAACGATCGGAATCAATCACCACACTGCGCCTGTCGCCTTGCGCGAACGCGTGGCGTTTCCGCTCGAACAGATCAAGCCTGCACTGGACACCTTCAAGAGCGTCTGGCTTGGCCGCACCGCCCGCACGGCGCCGGAAGCTGCGATTCTGTCCACCTGTAACCGCACCGAACTCTACTGCGCGACCGACGACCAGGCCGTGCGTGAAGCCGCGATCCAGTGGTTCTCGAAGTACCACAACCTCCCCGTCGACGAACTCGCGCCGCATGTCTACGCGCTGCCGCAGTCGGAAGCCGTGCGTCACGCGTTCCGCGTTGCCTCGGGACTCGATTCGATGGTGCTGGGCGAGACCCAAATCGTCGGACAAATGAAGGACGCGGTACGCACGGCGTCTGAAGCCGGTGCGCTCGGCACCTATCTGAACCAGTTGTTCCAGCGCACCTTCGCCGTTGCGAAAGAAGTGCGCAGCACGACGGAAATCGGCGCGCAGTCGGTTTCCATGGCGGCAGCCGCCGTGCGGCTCGCACAGCGGATTTTCGACAAGATTTCAAACCAGCGCGTGCTGTTCATCGGCGCGGGCGAAATGATCGAGTTGTGCGCTACGCACTTCGCGGCACAGCAGCCACGCGAACTCGTCGTCGCCAATCGCACGGCTGAGCGCGGCACCCGCCTCGCTGAACGCTTCAACGGCCGGGCCATTCCGCTTTCGGAACTGCCTGCCCGCATGCATGAGTTCGACATCATCGTGTCGTGCACCGCGTCCACCTTGCCAATCATCGGGCTGGGCGCCGTCGAGCGGGCCGTGAAAGCGCGCCGTCACCGGCCGATTTTCATGGTCGATCTGGCCGTGCCGCGCGATATCGAACCCGAAGTCGGCAAGCTCGAAGACGTGTTCCTGTACACCGTCGACGATCTCGGCGCGATCGTGCGCGAAGGCAATGCGTCGCGGCAAGCCGCGGTCGCGCAGGCCGAGGCGATCATCGAAACACGTGTGCAGAACTTCATGCAATGGCTCGACGCACGCAGCATCGTGCCGGTGATCCGCCACATGCATACACAGGCCGACGTGCTGCGTCGCGCCGAAGTCGAGCGCGCGCAGAAAATGCTCGCACGCGGCGAGGACCCCGCAGCGGTGCTCGAAGCGTTGTCGCAATCGCTCACCAACAAACTGATCCACGGCCCCACGCACGCGCTCAATCGCGCGAGCAGCGAGAACCGTGACACGCTCATCGAATTGATGAGCGGTTTCTACAAACACTCCGGTTCTACGGAGCGTTAGCGGCACAGCCACCGCCGCACCGTCCGCGCCACACTGAGTGGCCCGCGACATGCTTCTGACCAGGGCATCTGCCCACTCCCCTAGTCGTCGTCTTTGCCGGAGTCCGCTCCGATACCCGTCCGATGAAAACGAGCATGCAACGCAAGCTCGACCAGCTCACTACCCGGCTGGCCGAACTGAACGACCTGTTGAGCCGCGAGGACATCACCTCGAATCTCGACCAATACCGCAAGCTCACGCGTGAACACGCCGAGCTCGGGCCGGTTGTGGAGCATTACGCGCTGTGGCGCCTGGCGATGAACGACGCGGCGACCGCGCAGGAACTGCTGGCGGACGCGTCGATGCGCGACTTCGCGGAAGAAGAAATTCGCGCGGCGCGCGAGCGGATGGAAAAACTCGGCGCCGAATTGCAGAAAATGCTGCTGCCGAAAGACCCGAACGACGACCGCAACATCTTCCTCGAAATCCGCGCCGGTACCGGCGGCGACGAATCCGCGCTGTTCGCGGGCGATTTGCTGCGCATGTACCTGCGCTTTGCCGAGCGCAATCGCTGGCAAGTGGAGATGATGTCGGCGAGCGAATCGGACCTCGGCGGCTACAAGGAAGTGATCGTGCGGATCGCCGGCGAAGCAGCCTATTCCAAGCTCAAGTTCGAGTCGGGCGGCCATCGCGTGCAACGCGTGCCGGCCACCGAAACGCAGGGCCGCATTCACACTTCGGCGTGCACGGTCGCGGTGATGCCGGAAGCGGACGAAATCGGCGAAGTCGAGATCAATCCGGCTGATCTGCGCATCGACACGTTCCGCGCGTCCGGCGCGGGCGGGCAGCACATCAACAAGACGGACTCGGCCGTGCGCGTCACGCATTTGCCGACGGGCATCGTCGTCGAATGTCAGGACGACCGGTCGCAGCACAAGAACAAGGACCGTGCGCTGAAGGTTTTGGCCGCGCGCATCAAGGACAAGCAGTCGCACGAGCAGCAGGCGAAGGAAGCCGCAACGCGTAAGAGCCTGATTGGCTCGGGTGATCGCTCAGAGCGGATCCGCACCTACAACTTTCCGCAAGGGCGTCTGACGGATCACCGGATCAATCTGACGCTGTATCGCCTCGACGCAATCATGGACGGCGATCTCGACGAATTGATCGCGGCCTTGGTCAGCGAGCATCAGGCCGAGTTGCTGGCATCGCTGGGCGACGCGGACTAAGCGCAAATGGACCTGGTCACACCTGCCGCGCTGTTGCGCGCCTCGCCACTGCCGTCACTCGAAGCGCGGATTCTGCTCACGCACGTGCTCGGCTGGCGGCATACGCAATTGATTACGCGCAGCGATGAGGCTCTCGACGGCCCGGTAATCGAACGATACCGGGCTCTGGAGGCACGGCGTGTCGCCGGTGAGCCGGTGGCGCAACTGGTCGGCGCGCGCGAATTTTTCGGGCTTGATTTCGAAGTGACGCCGGACGTGCTGATTCCACGTCCCGAAACCGAATTGCTGGTCGAAACAGCGTTGGCGGCGATGGAAAACGTCTCGCGGCCGCGCGTGCTCGATCTGGGTACCGGCACCGGCGCCATTGCCGTGGCCATTGCGTCGATGCGGCCCGACGCGCAGGTCTGGGCGCTGGACCGTTCCGCCGAAGCACTGGTGGTGGCCAGACGTAATGCCGCGCGCCTGCTTGATGCCAAACGCTCCGGTAGCGCCGTGGACTTGCAGCAAAGCGACTGGTACAGCTCGCTCGACGCAGCATTGCGCTTTAACGTGATCGTCAGCAATCCGCCGTATATCGCGAGCGGCGATCCGCATTTGTCGGAAGGCGATCTGCGCTTCGAACCGCGCGGCGCGCTCACCGACGAAGCCGACGGCCTCAGCGCGATCCGCAAGATCGTCGCGGGCGCGCCCACACGTTTGGCCGCCAACGGCGTATTGTGGATCGAACACGGGTACGATCAGGCGGAAGCCGTGCGCGGTCTACTGACGGTGCAGGGTTTTACGCAAGTCCGCTCGGAGCAGGATCTCGCCGGCATCGAGCGAATCAGCGGCGGACGATGGCCCGGCTGACCTCGATAAATGGCCCTAATCGCCGAGGTGGCGAAGCGGCCCTCGGCCGGTCTTACCGAAATCCGCTATCATTTCAGCCTATTCCCTACACATAACGGAACCGCAAGGTCAGTCATGGATACGCAACAACGCATCAAGCAAATCGTCGACGAAAACAACGTCGTGCTCTTCATGAAGGGCACCGCCCAGTTCCCGATGTGCGGCTTTTCCGGCCGCGCCATCCAGATCCTGAAGGCGTGCGGCGTCGGCGAAATCAAGACCGTCAACGTGCTCGAAGACGACGAAGTCCGCCAGGGTATCAAGCAGTTCTCGAACTGGCCGACCATTCCGCAGCTCTACGTGAAGGGCGAATTCGTCGGCGGCTCGGACATCATGATGGAAATGTACGAATCGGGCGAACTGCAGCAACTGTTCGCCGCGGCCTAAGCAGCCGCTGTCCGAACCTTTGTTGTCCTCCGATAAGGCGCCGCGAGCCATGGAAACACGTGCTGCGGCGCCACGCCGGCTGATCGTTGCGATTACCGGCGCGACCGGCGCCATCTACGGCATCCGGTTGCTTGAGACGTTGCGCAGGCTGGGCGGCGTCGAGAGCCATCTGCTGATTTCGAGCGCTGGGTGGCTCAATATCCAGCACGAACTCCAGTTGAGCAAAGAAGACGTGCATCCGCTCGCGGATGTCGTCCATTCGGTGCGCGACGTCGGCGCAAGTATCGCGTCCGGCTCGTTTGCGACCGATGGCATGGTGATCGCGCCGTGCTCGATGAAGACGCTGGCAAGCGTCGCACACGGTTTTTCCGACAACCTGATCACCCGAGCCGCCGATGTCACGCTCAAAGAGCGCCGCAGGCTCGTGCTTCTCGTGCGCGAAACGCCGTTAAACCTCGCGCATCTGCGCAATATGACGGCTGTCACCGAAATGGGTGGCGTGATCTTTCCGCCCTTGCCTGCTTTCTATAACCAACCCACGACGATCGACGAAATGGTCGATCACACGGTGGCGCGCGTGCTGGATCTATTCGCGTTGGGGCCGGCCATGTCGCCGGCGTGGCAAGGTTTGCGCGGCACGCAGGAATAATTCGCAGGGCGACATACTGCCGCCGCGCGTGGCGCGAAGGCAGGCGCCATGCATTGCCACGGCCTAACGAGCGGCGCGCCACAATCGCTCCATGGCCATTAACAACACCGACGACACAATCAATTCCGTTTTTACCCGTTTATCAAACGCCGGTACAGACCTATATTGATAGCAACCCTACTTCCGCGCCGCATTCCCGCGGCGGCGTTGCTGCCATGAATCGCTTACCGTCGCTCTACCTCTCCCACGGCGCACCTACGCTGCCGATCGACCCTTCCCTGCCGTCCGCCGAATTCGGCGCACTGTCGGCGCAATTGCCGCGCCCTGAGAGCGTGCTGATGCTGTCGGCCCATTGGGGCACGGCGCAACCGGTGGTGAGCACGTCCACGGCGCCTGAGACCATCCACGATTTCTACGGCTTCCCGCGTCAGTTGTATGAGATTCAGTACCCGGCTCCCGGCGCGCCCGATATGGCGCGCCGGGCCGCGGTGCTGCTCGGCGAACACGGCATCCTTGCCGACGCCCAGCCGCACGGGCTCGACCATGGCGCCTGGGTGCCGATGCTGTTGATGTTCCCGGAAGCCGACATACCGGTCGCGCAACTGTCGATCCAGCCGCACATGGACGCCGCCCATCACTTCCGGGTGGGTCGCGCGCTGCGCTCGCTGAAAGATGACGGCGTGATGGTGATCGGCTCGGGCCAGATCACGCACAACCTGCGCGCTGCGGATTTTTCCGCGCGCCCGGGAGATGCCGATCCGCGCGTGGCCGAATTCACCGACTGGTTCGAGGCCAGGCTCGCCGCGCACGACATCGACGCGTTGCTCGACTACCGCCGCCAGGCGCCGCACGCGGTGCTGATGCATCCGACCGACGAGCATCTGCTGCCCGTGTTCGCGGCACTGGGTGCGGCGGACGACGATTATTCGCTGGCGATTCAGTCGCTCGGAACCTATCAGCGCTCGCTCGCCATGACGAATTACGTGTTCGGCACCGCCTGATTCAACGCCTAAGTAACGCCGAAGCAAGGTCTAACCAAGGCCAAAGCGCCGCCAACAAAAAAGCCCGCCTGAGCAACTCAGGCGGGCTTTTTTCATACCGGGCCGAATCATGACGATCCGGCGGTCCGGCGATCCGGCGAAGGGCTCAGCGCAGCACCTTAGTGTGCGCCTATGCCTTCAAGCACTTCGTCGTGCGTCTGACGTTCTTCGAGGTATTCCGAACGGTAGCCGCTATTCACGCCCCAGTAGTAGAACACCAGCGAGAACACGGCCACCACCAGCATGTCCCAGCCGTACGGCAGGAGGCCGTGGCCGCCAAACTCCTTGCTGCCGATCAGCGACAGAATCGCCATGATCGGCAGGTAGGCCACGAGCCACCATGCAGCCTTCAGGTCACGCCCCCAACCGCCAAAACCCGACTTCGCCTGGAAATAGAAGTAGACCGGCAGCGCGACGACCATCAACAGAATGATTTCGCCGGTCAGCGGCCACTTCGCCCAATACAGGATCAGCGACGCGCACACGAAAGCGAACGGCGCAATGAATTTCATGCCCGGAATGTGCAGCGGGCGCTCCAGATCCGTCGCCGCGCGGCGCAGCGCCATCAGGCTGATCGGGCCAGTCAGGTACGAGATCACGGTCGCGACCGAGATCACCGCCGCCAACGAGCTCCAGCCACGGAAGAAGAACAGGAAAATGAACGACACCAGCAGGTTGAACCACATCGCCTGACGCGGCACGCCGTAGAACGGGTGCACGTTGCCGAACATCTTCGGCATCGTGTTGTTGCGCTCCATCGCGTAGATCATGCGGGTGGTGGTCGCCATGTAAGTCGTGCCGGTACCGCTCGGGCTGACGAACGCGTCGACGTACAGCAGGATAGCCAGCCAGTTCAGGTTCAGCGCGATGGCCAGTTCGGCAAACGGCGAAGCGAAGTTGAAGTGGCTCCAGCCCTTCATCACATCGCCCGGGTTCACCGCGCCGATGTACGCGATCTGCAGCAGCACGTAGATCACCAGCGCCAGCAGGATCGAGCCGATCACCGCGAACGGCACGCTTCTGGCCGGATTGCGCGCTTCACCGGCGAGGTTGATCGGGCTCTGGAAGCCGTTGAAGGCGAACACGATGCCGCTCGTCGACACGGCTGTCAGCACAGCCGACCAGCCGTACGGCGCAAAGGTACTCACTTCGCCGAAGTTTTCTTTGTGGAAACCCGACAGCATCAGACCAGCGATCGTCGCACCCGGAATCAGGAACTTGAAGACCGTGATCGCCGAATTGGCGCGCGCGAACAGCTTCACGCCCCAGTAATTCAGCAAGAAGTAAATGATCACGAGGGCCGCGGACAGCAATAGCCCATTGGTCGTTAATGACCCATCCACGAATAGCGCATGCGCCCATGGATACGGCCAGGTGCTCATATATTGAATGGATGCTTCTGCCTCGATTGGAATCACCGAGACAATGGCGATCCAGTTGGCCCATGCACTGATGAACCCAACCAGCGCGCCGTGCGAATAACGCGCGTAACGCACCATGCCGCCGGACTCCGGGAACATCGCGCCGAGTTCTGCGTAGGTCAAGGCAATCGCGAGAATCACCACCGCGCCGATGACCCATGCACAGATGGCAGCCGGCCCGGCAATTTTTGCAGCCTTCCACGCGCCGAACAACCAGCCCGATCCGATGATGGAACCCAAGCCGGTCAGCAACAGCGCGACCGGTCCGATGTTCCGTTGTATAGAACTTTTCACATCTTCTCCTATGTCGGCCGGAACCGGTGGTTAAGCACTTACTCCGGTCCCATGCAGATTGCATCTGAACCATGCCGACACCGCGTGACATCGCTTGTGGCGTTGGGGACGGGGTGACGCGCATGCGTGCGCGACGGCCCAAAATAAGGTGCAACCGACGCGCGGCGCGTAGTTTAACGGTTGCACCCGCACGTTGCAGCGAAACTAAGGGTTCTCCCTAGCAAAATTCTCGGACGAATAGCAAGCTTTGTAAGCAACTTCTACGCCAATCCATCAAAATCTTGTAAAGTTGGGACAAGAGTGTTGACCTTCGCCCGAAATCGCCGTATAACGTTCGGGCAGGATTTCAAGCGGCGAGTGAATTGGTCTTTCGTAGTTCGCCCATCAACGGTACTCCGGTTGGTCCCATTACCCCTTCCTTGATTTTCATGCGCACCCATTGGGCTTCGGCCTTATTTACCATCTTTAGGAACAAGTAATATGGAAACCGGTACCGTCAAGTGGTTCAATGACGCAAAGGGCTTTGGCTTCATCACGCCGGACGGCGGCGGCGAAGATCTGTTCGCGCATTTCTCGGAAATCCGCACGGAAGGCTTCAAGACGCTGCAAGAAAACCAAAAGGTTACGTTTGAAGTGAAGACGGGCCCGAAGGGCAAGCAAGCTGCTAACATCAAGCCGGTGTAAGCAAGCACGCTTCCTTCTGGACGCAAAAAACCCCGCCTCGGCGGGGTTTTTTTTATATTCGTCGTAACAGTATGCGGCGATTATCTCCGCAGTATGCGTTTGATCAATTTGGTTATCCGAACAGACGCCGCGCGTGAATACCGAGACCTGTCGCGACGCTGGCGAGACGGTCACCGAATACCGCTTTGGCATCCGGAAATGCCGCGGCCAATGCGCCCGATAGAAACGCTAATCCGGTCGAGCCACCCGTGAAGTAAATCGCGTTGACGTCGCGCGGGGCCACTCCGGCCGCCTGCACCGTATCGCGCGCCGCCTGCACGATGCGCTGCGTCTCGTCCTGACCGGCCTTGATGAGCTGTGCTTCGTCGAATGCCAGGCGGAGGTCGTCTTCCACCTCGTCGAGGTCGATCACGGTCTCGCCACCCGCCGCCACGCCGATCTTCGCTTCTTCCGCGTGAGCAGCCAATGCATGGCCCAAGCGGCGTTCCACAACGCGCATCAGGCGGTCGTGATGTTTGGTCTGGAGGAACAGATGCCGCATGAGCGCGAGTTCGCTGACGCGCTTCGGGGCGTAGACCGTGTTGATCAGGTGCCAGGTGGCCAGATCGAAATAAATGCGGCTCGGAATCTCACGGCCTTCGGGGTCGAGCGTCTGATAGCCGAGTTCGCGCAGGATCGTCACCAGTTCGACACGGCGGTCGAAATCCGTGCCCGCAACATGCACACCGTGGTGGGCCAGCACGTCGTCTTTGCGTTCGACGCGCTTCACCCGCTCCGGCCCCACCCGCACCAGCGAAAAGTCCGACGTACCGCCGCCGATGTCGGCCACCAGCACGAGCCCCTCTTCCGTCAGATGCGATTCGTAGTCGAACGCAGCCGCGATCGGCTCATACTGAAAGTGAATCTCCCGCAAACCGACTGACCGCGCCGCCGCTTCGAGCTGCTTCTGCGCCATCTGGTCCGCGCGCGGATCGTCGTCGACGAAGAACACGGGACGGCCCAGCACGGCGCGGCTGATCGGGCCGCCAGTGCTTTTCTCGGCCGAGCGCTTCAGATGGTCGACGAAAATCGCGATGATGTCCGTGTACTTGATCGCCGAACCATCGCCGAGATCGGTCGAATTCTCGGCGAGCGGCGAGCCGAGAATACTTTTCATCGAGCGCATCAGACGGCCGTCGAAACCGTCGATGTACGCCGCCAACGCCGCGCGCCCGAATTCGCGGGTGTTCTCGTCGGTGTTGAAAAAGACGGAGGTCGGCAGCGTCGTATAGGCGCCCTCGACCGGCGCAAGCCTAAGCGCAGCGCCATCAGGGACGGCCACGGCCGAATTGGAAGTACCGAAGTCAATCGCGCAATAGTTCATGGCAGGAATCGCCGCTCACGGCTGGCGCGGACAGAAAGGGGAGCGGCTTTGTATCACGAAAGCCCAATCAGCATCAACTGACGCTTTCCGGGATGCCCGCAATACTGACCAAGGTCCGCTCGACGGAACAAAAATTGCTGAATTCGACAGGATACGCCGCCAATTTTCGATAATCAGGAGACTTGCAGCAATGAGCGCGCCGCCTACCGCCGCTGTCCACGAGAAAAACGCCGTCGTTATTGAAACCGACCTGCCCTCGCGGCTCGACCGCTTGCCGTGGGGACGCTTTCACTCGCAGATCGTCGTCGCGCTGGGCGTGACGTGGTTGCTCGACGGTCTCGAAGTGACGCTCGCAGGCGCTGTCGCAAGTGCGTTGAAGTCTAGCCCATCGTTGCGCTTTACCAACGCCGACGTGGGCCTCGCCGGCAGCTCCTACATTGCCGGCGCCGTGCTCGGCGCGCTCGGCTTCGGCTGGCTGACCGACCGGCTCGGCCGTCGCAAGCTGTTTTTCATCACGCTCGCGCTGTATCTGGCCGCTACCGCGGCGACCGCTTTTTCGTGGAATCTCGCCAGTTTTCTGCTGTTTCGCTTTCTCACCGGCGCAGGCATCGGTGGCGAATATACGGCGATCAATTCGACGATCCAGGAATTCACGCCAGCGCGGGTGCGCGGCTGGACCGATCTCGGCATCAACGGCACCTTCTGGGTCGGCGCGGGGCTCGGCGCGGCGGGTTCGCTGGTCCTGCTCGACCCGAATCTGCTGCCGGGCGACTGGGGCTGGCGCGCCTGCTTCTTCATCGGCGCGGTACTGGCGCTGGGGATTCTGCCGATGCGCATCTGGGTGCCCGAAAGTCCGCGCTGGCTGCTGACGCATGGCGGCGAACGTCACGCGCATTCGATCGTCGACGGCATCGAAACGCGCTTTCGAGGCGAAGGCCATGCACTCGCCGACGACGACCTCACGCGGCTAAGACTGCGGGCACGCGGACATACGCCGCTGCGCGAGGTGTTTCACACGCTGTTCAACGTGCACCGACGGCGCGCGCTGGTCGGCCTGTCGTTGATGACCGCGCAGGCATTCTTCTACAACGCGATCTTTTTCACCTATGCGCTGGTGCTGACCGAGTTCTATCAGGTGCCGGGCGACCATATCGGCTGGTATCTGTTGCCGTTCGCGCTCGGCAACTTTCTTGGACCGCTGGTACTCGGTCGGCTCTTCGACGTCATCGGGCGACGCAAGATGATCGCCACGACTTACGCGCTGTCCGGCATCCTGCTGACGCTGAGCGGCTATCTGTTCGAGCAGCACATGCTTACCGTCGTGACGCAGACGATCGCGTGGATGGTCGTTTTCTTCTTCGCCTCGGCAGCCGCGAGTTCGGCGTACCTGACTGTCAGCGAATCATTTCCGCTGGAAATCCGCGCGTTGGCGATCGCGGTGTTCTACGCGTTCGGCACTGCTCTGGGCGGCATCATCGGCCCGGCGTTTTTCGGCCGTCTGATCGATACGCATCAGCGTAGCGAAGTGTTTTTCGGCTATCTGGTCGGCTCGGGGCTGATGCTCGCCGCCGCGGTGATCGTCGCGATCTGGGGTGTGGATGCGGAGCGCAAGTCGCTTGAGAATGTCGCCACGCCGCTTTCGAGCGTCGCGGACGGCGAGGAATGAAGCACGCGCCTCGAACGACTCGGACGGCGGGAAACGAACGACTTGTCTAAGAGCGCCGCTGACAATCCGGAATAAAAAACGCGCGGTCAGCGCCGCGCGTTTTTTTCACCACCAAGGCTGCAAGATGCTCAGAACGCCTTCTTCCAGCCACCGCCATAAGCGATGTCAGCAAGCGGCAAACGCTGACGCACCGACTTCTCGCGCTCGCGCAGCACCGGATCGAGTTTATCGACGTCGCCGTAATGGCCGAGCGAAATGATCGCGATCACATCGACGTCGTGCGGCAGCTTGAACGCCGTGCGGAACGCGTTCGGATCGAAGCCGCTCATCTGATGCGCAGCAAGACCAAGCGCATGTGCCTGCAGCACCAGCGCCATCGCGGCAGCACCCGCGTCGTACGGCGCGCAACGGTTCACTTCGCCCTTGTTGGTGAGCGTGTGCGTGGTCACCGCGATCAGCACCGGCGCCGACGCATTCCAACCCTGGTTGAACGGCACCAGCGTGGCGAAAGCCTGCTTGAACGAGACTTCATCGACGCTACGGTCGAATACGAGGAAACGCCACGGTTGCGCGTTATACGAAGACGGCGCCCAGCGTGCCGCTTCGAGCACCGAATGCAGATCCTCGCGGCTCACCGGCTCGCTCGAATAGGCGCGCGGGCTCCAGCGACCTGCAATCAGCTCGTGAATAGCAACTGCGGTAGGGGCGGGTTTGTTGGTCATGCGCTTCTCTCGGTCGAAATTCATGATCGACGGGCGGCTGCCCGGGGCTTCATAGCATAACCGGGCTGAGCCGCTAGCGCTCCAACAAGTGCACACTTAGTTTTCACTTCTGCTGCAATGGCAAACGGCCTCGTATGAGGCCGTTTGCTCTAGGGCGCTTTGTTCGCAGTGCACAGGGCCGCAGCTTTAGGCCGCTTGCGGCTCCGGCACCTTGGCTGGCCGGTTGATCCGCAGCACGATCACTGCGGCAACCAGGCACAGCCCGCCGGAAATCATCGACGCCACCGTGTACGTGCCGAGGCTCGCGCGCAGCATGCCCGCGCCGAGCGCCGCGAAGGCCGCACCGAGCTGGTGGCCGGCGACCACCCAGCCGAACACGACCGGCGCCGCTTCCTTGCCGTAGACATCGGTTGCGAGACGCACGGTGGGCGGCACAGTGGCGATCCAGTCGAGTCCGTAGAACACCGCGAACAACGGCAGCCCGAAGAAATCGATGCCGAAGGCGTGCGGCAGATACATCAACGACAAACCGCGCAGACCGTAATACCAGAACAGCAACACGCGGCTATTGAAACGGTCCGACAGCCAGCCCGACAGCGTCGTGCCGAACAGATCGAAGATGCCCATGGCGGCAAGCAAGGAGGCGCCCTGCACTTCGCTCATGCCGTAGTCGCCGCACATTGCGATCAGGTGCGTGCCGACGTAACCGTTGGTGCTCGCGCCGCAGATAAAGAAGCTGAAGAACAGCAGCCAGAAATCACGCGTCTTGCTCGCCATGGCGAGCGTGCCGAAGGCGATGGCCAACGGATTCTGCTTGGTCACGGAATTGGAAATCGGCGAGTCGGCCGGTTCGCCGAACGGGCGCAACTTCATGTCCGCGGGCCGCTCCGGCAACAGGAACGCGACCAGCGGCAATACAACCGCCGCCGCGCCCGCGACGACCCAAACCACCTGGCGCCAGCCGTAGTGCTCGGCGATGGCAGCGAGCATCGGCAGGAACACCAGTTGGCCGGTCGCCGAACTGGCCGTGAGAATCCCCATCACAAGGCCGCGATGTGTGGTGAACCAGCGCGTCACCACCGTCGCCGACAGCGACAGCGCCGCCACCCCCGTCGAGCCGCCGACCATCACGCCCCAGATCAGAACCATCTGCCACGGATGCGTCATCAGCGACGACAACGCCACACCCGCCGCCATCGTGCCGAGAGCGATCAGCAGAGTAGGACGCACGCCGAAGCGCTGCATCGCCGCGGCCGCGAACGGCCCCATCAGGCCGTACAGCGCGATGTTCACGGAGATGGCGAGCGAAATCGTCGCACGGCTCCAGCCGAATTGGTGCTCCAGCGGCACCATCATCACGCTCGGCGTGGCGCGCGTGCCCGCCGCCGCCAGCAGCACCAGAAATACCACCGCCACGGTCAACCAGCCGTAGTGGAAACGTCCGCCAATCAGTCTCGCTGCCCAGTTCATCAGTTCTCCAATCGACGCCTGCCCCGCAGGCCGCGCCGCTCGCATTGTTACGGCTTCGGTAAAGGACTTGTGACAGATCTGTCACAATGGTGTTGCGATGTTAGTTACTGGTCGGTAACATGTCAAGGCATCAATTCAATTCAGGTGGCATCCATGTCCGATAGTGAAACCCTCAAGCCAACCGGCGCACGGCGAGCACGCGGCACGCAGACGGCCGGCCCGGAGGCGCAGCAGCATCTGCTGCGCGCCGCGGACGAACTGTTCTATCGCGAGGGTGTGCGAACGGTTGGCGTCGACGCGGTGGTCGAGCGCGCGGGTGTGAACAAGATGAGCTTGTACCGCCAGTTTTCGTCGAAGGACGAATTGGTGATAGCGTATTTGGAGCGCAAGGACGAGCAGTTTTTCGGCTATGTGGAGAAAAGCTTTGCCAAGCATCCAGGCGAACCGGCCAGGCAGCTTCAGCAATATTTCGACGACCTGGCGGTGCGCGCATCGGTTGACGATTACCGCGGCTGTCCTTTCGTGAATGTGGCCGTGGAGTTTTCCGACACGACACATCCGGCGCGGCAATTCGTGTTTCGCAACAAGGAACGGCTGATGGCGCGGCTTCTGGAACTGACAACCGCGGCAGGCGCCGACGATCCGGTGGCCTTGGCCAACGGGCTGGGTTTGATGATCGAAGGCGTGTACGCGGCCAGCCAGACCTACGGCCCGGGCTGCGGGCCGATTCTTGCCGCACCGAAGGTGGCGGCGCAGTTGATCGCCGCGGCGTGCCGCGGGACGCAAGCGAGGTGAGGATTGGGCCGTCCTGTTGTGGCCGCGTGCGGATCGGTGCCGTTGCGCGCCGTTAGAATGGCACTTTCCTCTTTCGCTGCTTGCCATGTCGTCGCCCGCCGAATCTCATGATGCTGTTATCGCCGCCACTCGTCATTGGCTGACGGAGGCCGTGATCGGGCTCAATTTGTGCCCCTTCGCCAAAGCCGTGCATGTGAAGGGGCAGATTCGCTATGCCGTGAGCGATGCCGTGGATATGGAAGGAGTGTTAGCCGATCTCGAAACCGAGATTCAGACACTCGTCGCGGCGAATCCTGACGCGGTGGATACCACGCTTCTGGTGATACCGGGCGCGCTCAGCGATTTTCTCGACTATAACGATTGCCTGTTTTTTTCCGAAAGAATGATCAAGCAACTTCGGCTGGAAGGCATTATTCAGATTGCCAGTTTTCACCCGCATTATCAGTTTGAAGACAGCGAGCCCGACGATATCGAGAACTATACGAATCGCGCGCCCTATCCGATTTTGCATCTGCTTCGCGAAGATAGTATCGAACGGGCGGTTCAGGCTTTTCCCGATGCAGAAGCTATTTATGAACGGAATCAGGAGACGCTTCGGCGAATTGGTCTTAAAGGCTGGAATGAATTGATGAAAAAGTAATTCGCGCGGTGGCTACGAAAAAGCCACCGCCGCAGGACGGATCAGGCCGAGACAAAGAACCGTTCTTTCAGCTCCTCGATCCCGAGCGTCTCCATCACTTCATTCAGCCTCTCGGTTGGCCGCCGTCTCGGCAGGTCCTTGAACTGGGCAATAATCAGCTCATTTTTCATGGAATGCTCCCACCCGACCAGCTCGGTCACACTCACCTGATAGCCATGCGCTTCAAGCTGCAGGCAGCGCAACACATTAGTAATCTGGCTGCCAAATTCCCGGGTATGCAACGGATGCCGCCAGATCTCGGTCAACGCATTCCCCAGCGATTTACTCTTGTTCTGCCTTAAAACCCCCGCCACCTCGGCCTGGCAACACGGCACCACCACGATGTACTTCGCACGCTTTTCCAGCGCAAACCGGAGCGCGTCGTCAGTCGCGGTATTGCACGCATGCAGCGCCGTCACGATATCGATCTGTGCTGGCAATCGGTCTGACGTAATAGACTCCGCCACCGACAAATTCAGGAACGACATCCCCTTGAAGCCGAGCCGCTCGGCCAGCTCCTCGGATTTCGTCACGAGATCCTCGCGTGTTTCGATGCCGTAAATGTGCGACGCCCCACCAGCGGAGTCCTGAAACTCCTTGAAGAAAAGGTCATACAGGATAAAACCTAGGTATGACTTGCCGGCACCATGGTCGACGAGCGTCACCGCGCCCTGCTGGTCCTTGAGGTCTTTCAGCAGCGGCTCGATGAACTGGAACAGGTGGTAGACCTGCTTCAGCTTGCGGCGGCTGTCCTGGTTCATCTTGCCGTCGCGCGTGAGGATGTGAAGCTCCTTCAACAACTCGACGGACTGGTTCGGACGGATTTCGTGGGTTTTGCTGGACATCGTGGGAGACCGCCATCGATTGCAACGCGAACGTGCGACAGATGACGGAAAAAAGGAAAAGTTGCTGCCAGTTTACCCAAAGCGCAGCCCGCTCACCTGAGGAGTCGCGTCGACCCTGCGAGAAATGCCACAAACCTGGAACACTTCCTGCTCAAAACGCAATATGCGGGACGTATTCCGATGTGGCTTGAAAGCATCTTGCGGGCCGGCTCACCCGATGGCGTAAGCCGTGCCGCGCATAACAACAAGCTGCCGGCCGTGGCTTCGATCACGCGAACCGAATGCATGTGGGGAGGACGGTCCCGGAACACGGACCGAACGTTACGTAACCAGCAGCGCGCCGCGATCTCAAACGGACGCGCGCCTGGAAAATAGAAGAGGCAGCAATGGACACGGTACCCAACGGAAACGTCGAGCAGAAGTTTCAGGAAATGCTGGCGAAGCTCACCGCCACCCCTGCGTGGTCGGAAAAGCAGCAGCTCGAACTGGAAATGGCACGCGACATTTCCACCGAAATGCTGCGGCTGGCCGAAGTCATGCGCGACGGCAGCGTCGACATGGAGACGTGCCTGACGATGCTGAAGTACGCGAAAGTGCTCGACTTCGTGATGACGACGCTCGCCTCGCGTCGCGACATCAAACCGCAAACGCTGCGGGTGATTTTCAAGCTCGCCGGACTGAAGGTGGATGAGGCATATCCCGGTTAGGACGCCCAGACAACGCCGCGACCAGCACGAGCGGCGCGCCGCCGTTCGTGCTGGTCAGCAGGCCTTCATCCTAAAGGAAAAGGACAACGAATCACCCTCGCGGCGCCTCGATCGGCGGAGTGCCTTCATGAAAGAGCGTCTTGAGCTGCGAGCGCAGTTCCGGCGAGTCCGTATGTTTGTGCACCGAGACCGCATGCTGCACGGCCGCGTCGAGCAATTCGCTCTCGCTGTCGGCGGACAGGGCAACGGTGCAATTCATTTCGCTCGGAAACTCGCGGCAGTCGATGTATTTGCGAGTCATGGCAATCTCCTGATCAAACGTCGAAACATCCAGACAAACAGCGGGCGCGCAGACCACGTTGCCAGCCGCAACGCGGCTGCATTGGCCGTGCCCGGCGAAATGAGAGCGGTGGGGTAGTGTGACGCGGGAAAGAAGCGGACTGCGTCCAGTGGAAGCTGTTTGAAAAGTATAGTTCGCGCGAGTGAATAGCGAAGGAGCAAACGTGAGCGCAGGGGATTGCGACACGCCCGAACCCAGCTCTTTTCGGCCGCTGGCTCGCGCTGGCACGTTAGCTCGTTACCCGTTCGCCGCGCGCCGTTTGCCCTGAGTTGCCGGCGGTGTGAAAATAGCGCCCTTCGCGCCGCCCGATTGTCAGATCAGGCCAACGCGCCGCCCCCCGCTCATCCGCAGGACCGCATGTCATCCTCCTTCGATTCCGCCCGCGTCGCCGTGATCGGCGGCGGCCCCGCCGGCTTGATGGCCGCCGAGGCGCTCGCCCAGCACGGCGTGCAAGTCGACGTCTACGACGCGATGCCATCGGTCGGCCGCAAATTCCTGATGGCGGGCAAAGGCGGCATGAACATCACGCATTCGGAACCGCTCGAGCCGTTTCTTGGCCGCTATGGCGCGCGCCGCGAACAAATCGCGCCGCTACTCGGCCTGTTCGGTCCCGACGCCTTGCGGGCCTGGCTGCATGAGCTTGGCGTCGAAACTTTCATCGGCAGTTCGGGGCGGGTTTTTCCGACCGATATGAAGGCGGCGCCGATGCTGCGAGCGTGGTTGCATCGGTTGAGAGAAGCTGGCGTGCGCTTTCACATGCGCCACAAGTGGACCGGTTGGGACAACGGCCACGGCGACACCGCGACGCACACGTTGCGCTTCGAAACACCCGACGGCGAGCAACGCGTGACCTGCGATGCCGTGGTGTTCGCACTCGGTGGCGCAAGCTGGCCGAGGCTCGGATCGGACGCCGCCTGGGTGCCGCTCCTGAGCGCACGCGAGGTGCCGGTGACGCCGTTGCGGCCCGCGAACTGCGGCTTCGATGCGGACTGGAGTCCCTATCTGCGCGAGCGTTTCGCCGGTCAACCAGTGAAATCCGTGGCCATCACGCTCACCGACGTAGACAATAAAGTCCACAATCGACAAGGTGAAATACTTCTGACCGAAACCGGCCTCGAAGGGAGTCTGATTTACGCGCTGTCGGCAGCCATCCGGGAGCGGATTCTCGCCGACGGCGACGTCACGATCGCGCTGGACCTGGCGCCAGGCTTGACGTTGGAGCGTGTCGTGGCGGAGGTCACGCGACCACGTGGGTCGCGCTCCATGTCGACTCACCTGCATGGCAGAGTCGGCATCGGAGGCGTAAAACTGGCCTTGTTGCATGAGGTTCTGTCGAAGGAAGGCTTCGCCGATGCGAATGGCCTCGCGCACGCGATCAAGGCGTTGCCGGTGCGACTCACGCGCGCCCGGCCTATCGCGGAAGCGATCAGCACCGCAGGCGGCGTCCCCTTCGAAGCGCTTGATCAACATTTGATGATCGAGCATCTGCCCGGCGCGTTCTGCGCGGGTGAAATGCTCGACTGGGAAGCGCCAACCGGCGGTTATCTGCTGACCGCCTGCTTCGCCAGTGGCCTCGCGGCCGGACGCGGCGCATTAGCGTATCTCAAGGCGCGCGGCGTGCCGGTCTGACACGCCGTTCTTCAGCCGCGCCTCATTACGCGGCATCGCGCTCCCTTCGAGCGCCACCGTTTAGCGCGCCTTCAGACGCCAGAGCGACGTCACTTCAGCCTTGCGCGCCGTATGCAGCGCGTCGGTTTCATCAGTCGACTTCGGGTGCCGTGGACGAATATCCTCGCGACCCACCACGGTCAGCCCCGCCTTTTCAATGGCGGCAAGCAACCACTCGCGCGTACGCAAGCCGAGATGCTCGGCGAAGTCCGACATGATCAGCCAGCCTTCCCCGCCCGGCGACAAATGCTCCGCCAACCCGTCCAGAAAACCGAGCAGCATGCGGCTTTCCGAATCGTAGATCGCGTATTCAATCGGTGAGGCGGGCCGCGCCGGCACCCACGGCGGATTGCAGACCACCAGCGGCGCACGGCCTTCCGGAAACAGATCGGCTTGCACGACCTCGACTTGCTGATCGTAGCCGAGACGCTTGAGATTTTCGCGCGCGCAGGCCAGCGCTCGCGGGTCCTGGTCGGTCGCGACGATTTTCTTCACACCGCGTTTGGCGAGCAGCGCAGCCAGCACGCCCGTACCGGTGCCGATATCGAACGCCTTGTTCAATGACGGCAGCGGCGTGCGCGCCACCAGATCCGCATATTCACCGCGCACCGGCGAAAACACGCCGTAGTGCGGATGGATGCGCTCACCCAGCACGGGAATTTCCACACCCTTCTTGCGCCACTCGTGCGCACCGATCAGACCGAGCAATTCGCGCAGCGACACGACCGAGGGTTCGTCGGTAGACGGCCCATAGGTTTCGATACAGGCCTGCTGCACTTCAGGCGCGCGGCGCAGCGGAATTGCGTACGCAGCGTCGAGCGGAATCAGGATCATGCCGAGCGTGCGGGCGCGTTGCGATTGAGCCTGACGATGCAGGTTGAACGCGTCGATCGGCGTTTCGCCGTGCTTGCGCGGTTTGCGCTCCAGCCGGCGCGTGACCGCCTGCAGCAATTGGCGGGCGTTCTGAAAGTCGCCGTTCCAGAGCAGCGCGGTGCCTTCGCACGCGAGACGATAGGCAGAGTCGGCAGTGGTGCGGTCATCGGCGACGACAACGCGCTTGGGCGGCGGCACCGCGGCTTCGGAGCGCCAACGCGCAGTGCGGGGGCCGTCGGCTTCGGGCCAGGTGATGGTTGCGGGGCTGGTCATGATGAAGGTGGGGTCTGTGTTGCGGGAGTGACGCGGTGAAAACTCGCGTCTCGGGGGCGTTGCCCGCCGGAGTGACTGATCGTGATGCCGACTGACGCCCGAATAGTACCTCTCCCAGTCGGGTTCGCGGGGCGGTATCTGTGGGCGGATGCCTGAACAAGGCCGATGCCACCGCCCTTTGCGGCGGTCTGCGGGCAATTCGTAGACTAAAATGTCCACAATCGACAAGGTGAATGAGATCTGGCAAAAATGAGCCGTTTCCGCCTCTCATCCAGCCTGCGAAATCCCCGCCCCAAATAAAAAAGCGGGTTTCTGAAATTATTCAGAAACCCGCTTTCGCACTACTGGTGCCGGCTGCAGGACTCGAACCCGCCACCTCATGATTACAAGTCAAGCGCTCTACCTGATGAGCTAAGCCGGCATGAGGCCGTGATTCTACTTCATTTCACGATCTTGAGGCGAGCCCTTCCGCCACCTTTCGATCCATCATCGTCAGGCTGCGGGCCGTCCGTCGCGGTTTCCGCTTTGGCGGCATCCGCGGCAGACGACGGTTCGACCGCACGCGGCGCCACGCTGACGGGCGCGGCCGGTGCTTCGGTCTCGTCCGCCAGTTCCGCATCGGCGCCTGAATCCTGCGCCTCGCCGCCTGCCGACTCGACCGGGAACGCCATGCCCTGCCCGTTTTCCCGCGCGTAGATCGCGAGAATATTGGCGATCGGCACTTCGATCTTGTGCGACTTGCCGGAGAAGCGCGCGCTGAACTCGATCCATTCATTGCCCATCTGCAACTGGCTGGTCGCCTCGAAGCTGATGTTCAACACGATCTCGTTGTCGCGCACGAACTGCCGCGGCACGCGCGTCTGATTGTCGACCCGGACCGCAATATGCGGCGTGTAGCCGTTATCCGTGCACCACTCGTACAGCGCGCGCAGCAGATAAGGCTTGGTGGAAATCTCTTGCATCAACAGTCCTCTTACCGGGTTGGGGCGCGCGCGGAAAACAATCGAGACGCGGCGCCCTCACCCCAAAGCCAAACTCAACGACGCATCACCTTTTCCGAAGGCGTCAGCGCTTCGATATAAGCCGGGCGGCTGAAAATGCGCTCCGCGTACTTCATCAGCGGTGCAGCGTTCTTCGACAGCTCGATGCCGTAGTGGTCCAGACGCCACAGCAACGGCGCGATCGCGACGTCCAGCATCGAGAACTCTTCGCCGAGCATGTACTTGTTCTTCAGGAAGATCGGTGCGAGCTGCGTCAGGCGATCGCGAATCGCGAGACGTGCCTTCTCGTGATTCTTCTCAGCGGCCTTGCCCTTTTCGTTTTCGAGCGTGCCGACGTGAACGAACAGTTCCTTCTCGAAGTTCAGCAGGAACAGACGGGCGCGGGCGCGCTGAACCGGATCGGCCGGCATCAGTTGCGGGTGCGGGAAGCGCTCGTCGATGTACTCGTTGATGATGTTCGATTCGTACAGAATCAGGTCCCGTTCGACGAGAATCGGCACCTGACCATACGGATTCATCACAGCGATGTCTTCCGGCTTGTTAAACAGGTCGACGTCGCGGATCTCGAAGTCCATGCCCTTTTCGAACAACACCAGCCGGCAGCGCTGGGAGAACGGGCAAGTTGTGCCGGAATACAGAACCATCATGTTTACGTTTCCTCAAAAAGCTGAAAGGCCAGCGCGCGGAAAAACCGTTCAACAGGTTTTTCCTGGCGCCGGCCCCACGCCGGGTAACGGCGTGATTATTTGATATGTTTCCAGTACGCAGCGTTCAGTCGCCAGGCGAAAAAGCTCAGAATGCCGAGGAACAGCAGCACCCACACGCCAAGCTGTCTGCGGGTTTTCTGCGTCGGTTCGGACATCCATGACAGGTACGACACGAGGTCGGCCACAGCAGAATCATAATCTACCGGCGACATCGTCCCCGGCGTGACCTGTTGGTAGCCGACAAATTTGTGAACCGTTTCGCCTGTTTTTTCGTCGGTTTCGTCACCGAACTTCGCGGTACGTTGCCCCTGAAGCTGCCACAGCACATGAGGCATGCTCACGTTTTCATACACCAGATTGTTCCAGCCGGTCGGCCGCGTATTGTCGCGATAGAAGCTGCGCAGATACGTGTACAGCCAGTCCTTGCCGCGCGCCCGCGCTTCCACCGACAAATCCGGCGGACTCGCGCCGAACCACGCTTTCGCGTCGTCCGGGCGCATCGCCACGGTCATGGTGTTGCCGATTTTATCCGTGGTGAACAGCAGGTTCGACTGGATCGCGCTCGGCGTAATGCCGAGATCGGTCAGCCGGCTGTAGCGCATCAGATTCGCACTATGGCAATTCAGGCAGTAGTTTACAAACAATTGGGCGCCGTGCTGCAACGAAGCAAAATTCTCCGCGTTATCGGGCGCGCGGTCGAGAGGGAAATTCTCGTCCGCGTGCACCGGTCCGGCCAGCACCGCGAGCAGTGTCGCGCCGATCAGCGCGCACGTCGAAAGCAGTTTTTTCATTTCGTGTTCTCCGGGCTCGCGATTAGTGGGGCTTGAACCGCACCCGCTCGGGCGGCTGCTTGAACGTGCCAAGCCGCGTCCAGACCGGCATACCGAGGAAAAACGCGAAGTAGATCAGTGCACACACCTGAGCAATCAACGTCGAGGCGGGCGACGGCGGTTTGGTGCCGAGGAAGCCCAACGTCAGGAAAGCGAGCACGAAGATCCCGTAGAACACCTTGTGAAAAAACGGCCGGTAACGGATCGACTTCACCGGCGAGCGGTCGAGCCACGGCAGGAAGAACAGCGAGATCACCGCGCTGCCCATCACCACCACGCCCCAGAATTTCGATTCGGTGAACGCCATGGCCAGAACCACCAGAACCGCGAGCACCGGCAAGCCGAGCTTCCATTTGCCGCGTGCGCGCACCAGCGCGAACAGGCCGAGCAGCGCGACGATGATCATCAGCACGATCTTGAATGGATCGGTGGTGGCGCGCAACATCGCATAGAACGCCGTGAAGTACCACACTGGCGCAATTTCCTGCGGCGTTTGCAGCGGATTGGCGGGAATGAAGTTGTTCGCTTCAAGGAAGTACCCACCCATCTCCGGTGCGAAGAAGATGATCGCGGCGAAGATGATCAGGAACACCGACACGCCCATGAAGTCGTGCACCGAGTAGTACGGGTGGAACGGGATGCCGTCGAGCGGAATGCCGTCCGGGTCCTTCTTTGCCTTGATCTCGATGCCGTCCGGGTTGTTCGACCCCACTTCATGCAGCGCCACCAGGTGCGCGACCACCAGCCCGATCAGCACCAGCGGAATCGCGATCACGTGGAAAGCGAAGAAGCGGTTCAGCGTGACGTCCGAGACGACGTAATCGCCACGAATCCACAGCGACAGATCCGGCCCGATGAACGGAATCGCCGAGAACAGGTTCACGATCACCTGCGCGCCCCAGAACGACATCTGGCCCCACGGCAGCAGGTAGCCGAAGAACGCCTCGGCCATCAGGCTCAGGAAGATCGCGCAGCCGAAGATCCACACCAGTTCGCGCGGCTTGCGGTACGAGCCGTACATCAGTCCGCGGAACATATGCAGATACACGACGACGAAGAACATCGACGCACCCGTGGAGTGCATATAGCGGATCAGCCAGCCCCACGGCACCTCGCGCATGATGTACTCGACCGACGAGAACGCGAGCGTCGCGTCGGGCTTGTAGTTCATCGTGAGGAAGATGCCGGTGACGATCTGATTGACCAGCACCAGCAGCGCGAGCGAACCGAAGAAGTACCAGAAGTTGAAGTTCTTCGGCGCGTAGTACTCGGAAACATGCTTTTTCCAAGTGGACGTCATGGGAAACCGGCGGTCGATCCAGCCGACCAGCCCGGTCGTCTCTACTTCGTGTTCGATCGCCATTACGCTTCTCCTTTCTCGTCCTTGCCGATCACGAGGCCCGTGGCCGAGGTGAACATGTAAGGCGGGATGTCGAGGTTCTGCGGCGCAGGTTTGTTCTTGAAGACGCGGCCGGCCATGTCATAGGTCGAGCCGTGGCAAGGGCACAGGAAGCCGCCTGGCCAGTCGTCGGGAAGATTGGGCTGCGCGCCCTCCTGGAAGCGCGGCGTCGGCGTGCAGCCCAGATGGGTGCACACGGCGACGGCGACGAAAAGGTTCTTGTGGTCGGTGCGTGAACGGAATTCGTTGTTGCAGTACTCCGGCAATGGCATCGAAAAAGGATTCTTGGTGAGAGGATCCGCTACTTCCTTATCGGCTTTCTGGACATCGGCGAGCATCCTGTCAGTGCGATTGATGATCCACACCGGCTTACCGCGCCAGGCGACGGTCTTCATGTCGCCGGGCTTGAGATCACTGATATCGACTTCGACCGGGGCGCCTGCCGCCTTGGCCTTTTCAGATGGTGCAAACGAACTAACAAAGGGTACGACAGTGGCAACGCCTCCAATGCCACCTGCTACGGTCGTCGCTATCAGCCAGGTACGGCGGCCGCCGTCGACGCGTTCATCTTCCTTGTCTCGCATTACACGCCCCACTTCTGAGTTGGATTTTTCCTTCACGTCGCTTCTACCGCCGCTAGTTTGCGCGAATGGAGTCGGCATTTACAAGGCCCCATTGCCAAAAACCGTGCGAAGCCCTTGATAAGTCAGGGTTTCTCCGTACGGATCGCAAACTTTTTCGCACCTCCTTTTAAGTGCCCTCTGCGTTATTCGTGCCTTTTTCTTCTCTAATGCCGATTTTCAATTCAGACGGGATTCGGGATATCGATAAACACGTGTTCGATATCGAACTGCTCGGACAGATGCTTGCCCACCGCTTGCACGCCGAAACGTTCGGTGGCGTGGTGGCCGGCCGCGAGGAACGCCACGCCGCTTTCCGCCGAGGTGTGCATCACCGACTCCGACACTTCGCCGGTCAGGTAGACATCAGCGCCGGCATTGATCGCGGCGTCGAACATGCCTTGCGCGGCGCCCGTGCACCAGCCCACGCGGCGCAATTCGCGATCCGGGTCGCCGAACACGAGCGGCGTGCGGCCGAGCGTCTGCTCGACTTGCGCGGTGAAGTGCGCGAGCGTGATCGGCATCGGCAACGTGGCGAGCCAGCCGAGATCGTTCTCGCCGAAGCGCGCGTCGCTGATCCAGCCCATCTTCGCGCCGATTTGCGCGTTGTTGCCGAACTCGGGATGGTCGTCCAGCGGCAGGTGATAGGCGAACAGGTTCAGGTCGTTGGCAATCAGCAGCTTCAGGCGCGCGTGTTTGCGCCCGGTGATCTGCGGCGCCTCGTTGCGCCAGAAGTAGCCGTGATGGACCAGCACCGCGTCCGCACCCCAGTCGAGCGCGGCCTCGAGGAAGGCCACTGAAGCCGTCACGCCGGTCGCGAGCTTATTGATCCTGCGGCGCCCTTCCACCTGCAATCCATTGGGGCAATAGTCCTTGAAGCGCGCGGTTTCAAGGAGATTGTTCAAGTACAATTCAAGTTCGATCCGATCCATATAAACCTCTAGTCTTCAGATGCTTAGACGCTTTTGGCTGTTCTTTGCCCAAGCGGTGACTGTGCTGTTGGCGCTGATGTTCATCATTGCGACCCTCAAACCGCAGTGGCTCCAGCGTCAAGGGCAATTCGGCAAGCAACTCGCCGAACCGATCGTCGCCCTTCGGGAAGTGGCGCCAGGCATCGGCACGGGTCCTGCACAGGCGTCCTATGCAGACGCCGCGCAAAAAGCCATGCCCGCGGTCGTCAATGTGTTCTCCAGCAAGGATGGCTCACTGCCGCCCGACCCGCGCGCGAAAGATCCGTTGTTCCGCTATTTCTTCGGTGACAAGAACAAAGGCAAGCAGCAGGAACAACCCGCGTCGAATCTGGGCTCGGGAGTGATAGTGAGTTCGGAAGGTTACATTCTAACGAACCAGCACGTCGTGGACGGCGCCGATCAGATCGAAATCGCGCTTGCCGACGGCCGCACCACCAACGCCAAGGTGATCGGCGTCGATCCTGAGACCGATCTGGCCGTGCTGAAGGTCAACATGACCAACCTGCCCACCATCACGCTCGGCCGCATGGACCAGACGCGTGTGGGCGACGTGGTGCTGGCGATCGGCAATCCGTTCGGCGTCGGTCAGACGGTGACCATGGGCATTGTCAGCGCGCTCGGGCGCAATCACCTCGGCATCAACACGTTCGAAAACTTCATTCAGACCGACGCGGCCATCAACCCGGGCAACTCGGGCGGTGCGCTGGTCGACGTGAACGGCAATCTGCTCGGCATCAATACCGCCATCTATTCGCGCTCGGGCGGCTCGCTCGGCATCGGCTTTGCGATTCCTGTCTCGACCGCGCGCAGCGTGCTGGAGAGCATCATCACGACGGGCTCCGTCACGCGCGGCTGGATCGGCGTGGAGCCGCAGGACGTGACGCCGGAAATCGCCGAATCGTTCGGGCTCGAGCAGAAGTCGGGCGCGATTGTCGCGGGCGTGCTGAAGAACGGGCCGGCCGACCGTGCTGGCATCAAGCCGGGTGACATTCTGGTAAGCGTGAACGGCCAGGAGATCACCGACACCACACGTCTGCTGAACGTCATCGCGCAGATCAAGCCGGGCACGGCTGCGAAGGTTCACCTGGTGCGCAAGAGCCACGCGATGGATCTGGACGTGACCATCGGCAAGCGCCCGCCTCCGCCGAAGCAACCGGCAGAAGATAACGGCGGCGGCGATCAGCAGGACGACGACGGCGGTTGAGAAGCGATAGATAGCGGCCAGTGGTGTGGGCACCGCAAAACAAAAAGGGCAGTCCGTGATGGACTGCCCTTTTTGTTTGTCTCTCTGTGCTGCCGTTCAACCCGGCGGACTGTCTTCCGCAATCACGGGTTTCTGCTTGCCGACAATCAACCGCGCCGCAATGATCCCCGCCTCATACAGCACGATCAGCGGAATCGCCAGAATGAGCTGCGAGAACACGTCCGGCGGCGTCACCACCGCTGAAATCACGAACGCGCCCACGACCACATACGGACGGATTTCCTTGAGCTTCTTGATGGTCAGCACGTTCATGCGGACCAACAGCACCACGACAATCGGCACTTCGAACGTCACCCCGAACGCGAGGAACATGGTCAGCACGAAGCTCAGGTAGTTGTCGATATCGGTGTTCATCTCCGCGCCGAGCGGCGCGTTGTAGTGCGCCATCACGCGGAAGATGGTCGGAAACACCACGAAGTACGCGAACGCCATGCCGCACAGGAACAGCGTGTAGCTGCTGCCCACCAGCGGCCCGACCAGCTTCTTCTCATGCTGGTACAAACCCGGCGCGACGAATGCCCAGATCTGGTACAGCACGACCGGCAGCGCAATCACAAAGGCGACCATCATGGTCACCTTCATCGGCACGAAGAACGAGCCGGTGACGTCGGTGACGATCATCTTGCCGTCCTTCGGCAGATTCTGCATCAAGGGCCGCGCCAGCAGCCGGAAAATGTCCGGTGCCCAATACACGAGCCCGACAAACACCACGATGACGGCAAGGCCGGCGCGGATGATACGGTCGCGCAATTCAACGAGGTGGGAAATGAAGGTCTCTTCAGTGCCTTCGTCCTGGGTTTGCTGGGGGTCGCTCACACCGGCCCTCGGTTAGAGATTGTCGTTCTGATCATCAGAAGAACCGCGTCGGACGACGCATGCTGGCCGGCGTATGCCGCGCCACGCGCGCAGCGCCCGACTGCACACGCGTGCGGCGCGTGGTGGCGCGCTTGTACCAGGTGGGCATGGCGGTCTGCTTGACGCGCCAGTTCTTGCGTTTAGCGCCTGCCGGTGGCGTGGTGGTCTGCCACGGCGAATTGCCGGCATCTTCAAGCGCACCGCCGGCAATGCTTGGCGACACCGACGTGCCGCTATTCCACGCGTCGTTCAGTTCGGTCTCATGCTTGCGCAGATTGTCCTGAACGCTGGTTTCGACGTTGCTCGCCGCCGCTTCGAACTCGGTTTTCATGCGACGCAATTCGTCGAGTTCGATTTCACGGGTGACTTCGGCCTTCACGTCGTTGATATACCGCTGCGCGCGGCCGAACAACGCGCCGGCCGTGCGGGCGACGCGAGGCAGGCGCTCAGGCCCGAGTACGACCAGCGCGACGACGCCAATCAGCGCCATCTTGGTTAGACCGAGGTCCAGCATGAAGTGGAGTGTCCGTCAGTAACGCGGTTGGGCCGCGGCTTAGCGGTAATCGCCGGAACGCGGCGTCTTTTCCTTCGCATCCACATCTACCGTGCCATTGCGCGGCAGTTCGCGCTGCTGCGCTTCGCCTGCGGGCGTTTCGGCTTCCTTCATGCCTTCCTTGAAGCCCTTCACAGCGCCACCCAGATCGGTGCCGATATTGCGCAGCTTCTTCGTGCCGAACACGAGCGCCACGATCAACAACACGATCAGCCAATGCCAAATGCTCAACGAACCCATGACTACTCTCCTTAACCCCGACACCGCACGTGATGCGGCAAAACTCGTGCGCCTTGCGGCGTGAATCGAAGCGCGTACGCTCCATCTATACGTTGCCGCGAGCTGTTTCGATTCAACCCGCGACACGGTGTGCCATTTGACCTGACGATCGCGTCGGCGTCGTTACAGTGCAGCAAAAACAACGGCTCTGCTATTGTCAGCGGCCAAAACTCGCTGCGCGCCTCGCAGCCGGCGGTTATTTACGAGCCCAACCTGTCAGCCCATGCGCTGCCACGGACGCGGCCCGGCGAGAATGTGCGCATGTAGGTGATACACCTCTTGCCCGCCTCCCGGTCCCGTATTGATTACCGTGCGAAAACCGCTTTCGCCACCGGTGTACGCCACGCCCAACTGATCGGCCAGACGCGCCACCAGAACTAGCATTCTACCAAGCAGCGGTGCCTCGCTTTCGGTGCAATTCGACAGCGTGGCGACGTGTTTGCGGGGAATCACCAGTACATGGGTTTCAGCGGCCGGGCGGATGTCGCGGAAGGCAACAAACTCTTCGTCCTCGTGGACTTTGGTCGACGGAATCTCGCCGGCGGCGATCTTGCAGAAAAGGCAGTTCGGGTCGTGGCTCATCGTATTCCTGACACAGTATGGCTAGAGCGCGAAGCGTCGTGCGGCACGGCTCATATCCGGCCCGGCCGCAGCCGGACCCAACTCAGAACCAGCCACGCGGGTTCGCGAGCGGCTTGTTATCGTACAGATACAGCCAGCCCTTGATAATACGGTACAACATCCAGATGCTGACGGCCCACAGAACCGGAATGCCGATCACCACGAACAGCAGCACACCGCCGATCGCATAACCCAGCAAGGCCATCCAGAACGAGCGGATCTGCCACTCGAAATGCGCTTCGTAGGGCGTGCCCACTACATCAGGCCGCTTCACGTAGTTGATGATGATCGCGATCAGAATCGTCAGACCACCCGTCAGCCAGTGAACCGCATACAGCGCGTACAGCACATGCGTGAGCGTGCGCAGACTGCGTTCGCGCTCGGGCTCGATCGCGTTGCGGTAGGCCGGCGGCGGATAATTTCCTTGCGACTGTTCCATGCTTGCGTCCTCCCGAGGATGCGATCCGATGCGTTCAGTGCAATGTGGGTGCCGACGTTCGCCACTTCAAGACGCGGCGGACAAGGTAACGACAAGGCGACGACAATCAGTCGCCGTTTTCCTCACGTTCGCGGCTCTTGCGCAGCGCCTTTTCCTCGATGCCCGACAGGCCTTCGCGGCGCTCAAGTTCGGCAAGTACGTCAGCCGGGCTCAGGTCGAAATGCGACAGCATCACGAGGCAGTGAAACCAGAGGTCCGCCACTTCGCCGACCAGCGCTTTCGGCGCGCCGCCGTGACGGGTGTCTTTGGCGGCCAGCACGACTTCGGTGGCCTCTTCGCCGATCTTCTTGAGAATCGCGTCATCGCCTTTGTGGAAGAGGCGCGACACGTACGAGACGTCCGGATCGCCGCCCTTGCGGCTGTCGATGATGGCCGCGAGGCGCAGCAGCGTGTCCTTGGTAGACGAAGCCGATTCGGTGGATTGCGTGGATTGCGTCATTTGTAGATGTGTTCGGGATCTTTCAACACGGGATCGACGGCGACCCAGTCGCCATCTTCAACCGTGCCTTCGAATTTCTGGAAAAAGCACGAGTGGCGGCCGGTGTGGCACGCAATGCCCGACACCTGCTCGACCTTCAGCAGCACGACGTCTTCGTCGCAATCGAGCCGCACTTCATGCACATGCTGCACGTGGCCGGACTCTTCACCCTTGAACCACAAGCGCTGGCGCGAGCGCGAAAAATACACCGCGCGGCCGGTTTCGACGGTTTTCGCCAAAGCTTCGCGGTTCATCCACGCGAACATCAGCACGTCGTTGGTCGATGCTTCCTGCGCGATCACCGGCACGAGGCCGTTCGCGTCCCACCTGACCTTGTCGAGCCACTCTACTGCTGAGGGATTCACCACGTCACAACCTCACCGAAATGCCTTGATCGGCCATGAAGCGCTTGGCCTCGCCCACGGTGTGTTCGCCGTAGTGGAAGATGCTGGCGGCCAGCACTGCGTCCGCGTGGCCGCTCTTGATGCCGTCGGCCAGATGCTGCAGCGAGCCGACGCCGCCCGAGGCGATCACCGGAATCGACACCGCGTCGGACACCGCCCGCGTGAGCGCGAGATCGAAGCCGCTCTTGGTGCCATCGCGGTCCATGCTGGTCAGCAGGATTTCGCCCGCGCCCAGTTCGGCCATCTTGCGCGCCCATTCAACGGCTTCGAGGCCGGTGGCCTTGCGCCCACCGTGCGTGAAGACTTCCCAGCGCGGCGGCTCGCCGTCCGCGGAGACGCGCTTCGCGTCGATGGCGACGACGATGCATTGCGAGCCGTATTTGTCCGTCGCGTCGCGCACGAGTTGCGGATTCGCGACCGCCGACGAGTTCATGCTGATCTTGTCCGCGCCCGCGTTCAACAGCCGCCGCACGTCTTCGACAGCGCGCACGCCGCCGCCAACCGTCAGCGGAATGAACACCTGGGAGGCGACCGCTTCGATGATCGGCAGAATCAGATCGCGCTGGTCGGAGGTGGCGGTGATGTCGAGGAAGGTCAGTTCGTCGGCGCCCTGTTCGTCGTAACGGCGCGCGATTTCGACCGGGTCGCCCGCATCGCGCAGTTCGACGAAGTTGACGCCCTTGACCACGCGGCCAGCCGTGACGTCGAGACAGGGGATGATGCGTTTAGCTAGAGCCATAATCGTGCAATTCTGCCAATACCGCTGATGAGGCCGCTCGCCTGAATCCTCACGAGCGGCACTGTGCCGGCGCTGCTCGCCGCGTCGGGCCGCAAGCCGGAAATGTGCCGAAGACACCGGCAAGCGGCTTGACGCGCTTTCGGGACGCGCCGTTGCGTCCGCTTTTAAAGTCCGAAAGTCCGCTGCTGCGTCGATTCTGGGCTGACCGCGACGCTTCGAACCCAGAGCCTTAAGCGTCGTCCGATTCGCGCAGCCGGTCCGCGAGGGTTTGCGCAGCCGCGAAGTCCAGATCGCCCGAGTAAATCGCCCGGCCGCAGATCACGCCTTCGATGCCTTCGTCCTCGACTTCGCACAGCGACTCGATGTCCGCGAGGTTCGACAAACCGCCGCTCGCGATCACCGGAATCTTCACCGCGCGGGCGAGACGCACCGTGGCTTCGATGTTGATGCCCTGGAGCATGCCGTCGCGGCCGATGTCGGTGTAGATGATCGACTCGCAGCCGTAATCCTCGAACTTGCGCGCCAGATCGGCCACTTCATGGCCGGTCAGCTTGCTCCAGCCGTCTGTCGCGACCTTGCCGTCTTTCGCATCCAGACCGACGATGATGTGGCCGCCGAAAGCCGTGCACGCATCCTGCAGGAAGCCGGGATTCTTCACCGCAGCCGTGCCGATGATGACGTACGACAAACCGTCGTCCAGATAGCGCTCGATCGTGTTCAGATCGCGGATGCCGCCGCCCAGCTGGACGGGAATCTCGCCACCCACTTCCTCGATGATCGCGCGAATCGCGTCTTCGTTTTTCGGCTTGCCGGCGAACGCGCCATTCAGGTCGACGAGGTGCAGACGGCGGGCGCCGCGATCGACCCAATGCCGGGCCATCGCCGCCGGTTCCTCGGAAAATATCGTCGCCTGGTCCATATCGCCCTGTTTGAGGCGTACACAGTGACCATCTTTCAGGTCGATGGCGGGAATCAGCAGCATAGCAATCGGGTGTTGTCTGGGAGGTGGTTGAAGGTCGGCGGCAGCGGCTGACAAGCCAGCCCGCCATAACGCCGTTTCGCTAGTTTAGTACAACTCTTTCGACGCCCTTGCGGAGCGCCGTATTGGAACGCACGGAGCGGAATCGTCTTGCTGCGGTTGTGGCGCACCGCCAACACCCCGCTTATGGCGGAACGGCGTTGGGCAACAGGATGAAGAAAGGCGCTCACGGGTTCCAGTGCACGAAGTTGCGATACACGCGCAGCCCCGCTTCGGCGCTCTTTTCCGGGTGGAATTGGGTCGCGAAGATGTTATCCCGCGCCACCGCCGAGGTAAAGGGCACACCGTACACCGTTTCGCCCGAGGTATGGGCGGCGTTGTCCGGCACGACGTAGTAGCTGTGCACGAAGTAGAAGAACGCGTTATCGGCGACGCCGTCCCACAACGGATGCGGCTGCGCCTGGCGCACGCGGTTCCAGCCCATTTGCGGGACCTTGAAGCGCGAGCCGTCGTCCTGCACCTGACCTTCCAGGTCGAAGCGCAGCACCTTGCCGGGCAACAGACCCAGACCGGGCGTATTGCCCTCGGCGCTCCAGTCGAACAGCATCTGCTCGCCGACGCACACGCCCATCAGCGGCTTGCTGCGCGAGGCCTCGATGACCGCCTCCTGCAGGCCGGATTCGGCCAGACTGCGCATGCAGTCAGGCATGGCGCCCTGGCCGGGCAGCACCACGCGGTCGGCCGAGCGGATCGCTTCCGGCTGATCGACGATCGCCACGTCCGCCTCCGGCGCGGCTTTGCGTAGCGCCTGGGCAACCGAGCGCAGGTTGCCCATTCCGTAATCCACAATCGCTATCGAAGTTTTCATTTCAAGTTAGGCAGCAATGCCTTCAATCCATCGACGATGAATTCCACCGCCAGCGCCGATAACATCAAACCCATGAGCCGCGTACCGATGTTGATACCCGTGCGACCGACCCAACGGGCAATCGGTTCGGCGAGGCGCAACGAAAAAAAGCAGATCGCCGCCAGCACCGCACCGATCGCGACCAGGCTCAGCCGGTCGTACCAGTGCGCCGAGCCGGCCGCATAAATGATCGTGGTGCTGATCGCGCCCGGACCGGTCAACAGCGGGATCGCCAGCGGTACAACCGCGATGTTGTTCTTCTGCTCGGCCTCATCGCGCTCTTCCTCCGTCGAACGGCTGTTGCCGATCTGCGCGTTCAGCATGTTGATGGCCATCAGCAGCATGATGATCCCGCCGCCCACTTCGAGCGACCCGACCGAAATGCCGAAGAAGCTGATGATCTGCTGCCCGAGCAGCGTGGTCACCGCAATCACGCAGAACACCGAAATTGCCGCGATGCGGATGGTTCTGCGCCGCTCGACGTCGCTCTGAAGCGCCGTCAGGCTCATAAAGAACGGGATGGCGCCGACCGGGTTGATCAACGCCAGCAGCGAAATAAACGACTTCAGAATATCCATCGCACACCGGGTGCGGGCAAGCGCAGCCGGTCCTGGTCACGAGGCTGGTAAATGAGCGCTTAAAGGCTGCCCTTGGTCGACGGAATCTGTCCCGCCGCGCGTTCGTCCATCTCGACGGCCATACGCAATGCACGCCCGAAGGCCTTGAACACCGTTTCCATCTGATGATGGGCGTTCAGGCCACGCAGGTTGTCGATGTGCAGCGTGACGCCGGCGTGATTGACGAAGCCGCGGAAAAATTCGATGGAGAGATCGACGTCGAAGGTGCCGATGCGCGCGCGCGTAAACGGCACATGGAATTCGAGACCCGGGCGTCCGGAAAAATCGATCACGACGCGCGACAGCGCTTCGTCGAGCGGCACGTAAGAATGACCGTAGCGACGGATGCCCTTGCGGTCGCCAATTGCCTTCGCGACGGCCTGGCCGAGCGTGATGCCGACGTCTTCAACCGTGTGGTGGTCGTCGATTTCGAGGTCGCCATGCGCTTCGATGTCGAGATCGAACAACCCGTGGCGTGCGATCTGGTCGAGCATGTGATCAAGAAACGGCACACCGGTGGCCAGCTTCTGCTGACCGGTGCCGTCCAGATTGATCTTCACACGGATCTGCGTTTCGCTTGTGTTGCGAACGACTTCCGCAAGGCGCATGGTAATTCCTCGAATCTAGCTAGAAAGCGATAGTAGTGTGGGATGGGAACACGGCGGACCGCGCGCACTTTTCGCAGTAGGGGAAAGCGCTCACGCGGCCATTCAGCTCGCCGTTCAATGCAGCACGAGTTTCAGTCCAGCGATCAATTGGGCGTTTTCTTCCGGTGAACCCACGGTCAAACGCACGCAATTGACCAGCAATGGATGCATTTTACTCACGTTTTTGATCAAAACCCGTGCTGCCAGCAGCGTTTCGAACATAACGGATGCGTCAGGCACCCGCACCAGCAGGAAGTTGCCGGCGCTCGGAAACACTTCGGCGCCCGGTAATTGGGCGACGGCTTGCGCGAGTTTCGTCCGTTCTTCACGCAGTTGCTCGGCTTGGGCGTCGAGCACGTCGACGTGGTCGAGCAGGAAATCGGCGGCGGCCTGCGTCAGCACGTTGGTGTTGTAGGGCGGCCGCACCTTGTCGAATTCGGTGAGCCAGGCGGGCTTGCCGACCAGATAACCCAGGCGGATGCCGGCCAGACCGAGCTTGGACACCGTACGCATCACGACGACGTTGTCGAAGGCATCGGCGCGCGGCAGCCAGCTTTGCTGCGCGAACGGCTGATAAGCCTCGTCGATCACCACCAGGCTTTTGTTCGCCGCGGCGATGATGCGCTCCATATCCGCGCCGTCGTACAGCGTGCCGGTCGGGTTGTTCGGGTAGGCCAGATAGATGACCGCCGGTTCATGCTCGGCGATCGCCGCCAGCATCGCTTCGGTGTCGAGCGTGAAATCGTGCTTCAGCGGCACGCCGATGAATTCCAGATTCGCCAGCTTCGCGGACATCTGATACATGACGAAACCCGGCATCGGCGCGAGCACCTTGGCGCCCGGCTTCGCGCACGCCACCGACACCATGCTGATGATTTCATCCGAGCCGTTGCCGAGCAGCACGTCGCAACCCGCGGGCACACCCATCACGCGCTTGATCTTTTCGATCAGCGCTTCCGGGCGCGGCGCCGGGTAACGGTTCAGCGCAACGCCGGCCAGATGCTCGCCGAGATGGGCGGCGAGCACCGGAGGCAGCGAAAACGGATTTTCCATCGCATCGAGCTTGATATAGCCCGTGGCGTCCGGAACCGGATAGCTCGTCATCGCGAGCACGTCGCGGCGGATGATGTCTTGAGGTGTCGTCATAAGTCAGTGGACCGGGCCGCGCGGGAGACGCCGGCGGGTATCGGCGGCTTGCGGACTGCCCCAGGTTGGTCTGTATTGTCGTTATTTAACGGGAAACCGCGCGAAATCCGTCGGCAGGGTTCGCGGACATCGGTTCGATGCCCGCCTGCTCCGTACTCCGGCTCGTCGCGGTCAGCCGCGCTTAGCCGTTCTGCCGCATCCGGTATTCGGCGCTGCGGGCATGCGCCTGCAGGCCTTCGCCGTAAGCGAGTTCGGCGGCGATCTCGCCAAGCGTCTGCGCGCCTTCCGCACTGACCTCGATCACGCTCGAACGCTTGAAGAAATCGTAGACGCCCAGCGGTGACGAGAACCGTGCGGTACGCGACGTAGGCAGCACGTGATTCGGCCCCGCGCAGTAGTCGCCGAGGCTTTCACTGGTGTAGCGGCCGAGGAAGATCGCGCCGGCATGGCGGATCAGTTGGCCCCATTGATGCGGTTCCAGCGCGGAGATTTCGAGGTGTTCCGGCGCGATGTCATTGGCGATCGCGCAGGCTTCGGCCATATCGCGCACCTTGATCAACGCACCGCGGCCTTCGAGCGAAGCGCGGATCACGTCCTGGCGCGGCATGCTCGGCAGCAGTTCGTTGATCGCATCGCGTACGCGGGCGATGAATGCATCGTCCGGACACAGCAGGATGGATTGCGCGAGTTCGTCGTGCTCGGCTTGCGAGAACAGGTCCATCGCGATCCAGCGCGGGTCCGTCGTGCCGTCGCACAGCACGAGAATTTCCGACGGCCCGGCGATCATGTCAATGCCGACCGTGCCGAACACCCGGCGCTTGGCCGACGCGACATACGCGTTGCCGGGGCCGCAGATCTTGTCGACCGCGGGCACCGTTTCCGTGCCGTATGCCAGTGCGCCCACCGCCTGCGCGCCGCCGATCGTGAACACACGATCCACGCCGCCCAGCAAGGCGGCCGCCAGCACCAGCGGATTCTTCACGCCGTCCGGCGTGGGCACAACCATGACGATTTCGCGCACACCGGCCACGCGCGCCGGAATCGCGTTCATCAGCACCGACGACGGATACGCCGCCTTGCCGCCCGGCACGTAAATACCCGCGCGATCCAGCGGCGTGACCTTCTGCCCGAGCACGGTGCCGTCGGCTTCCGTGTACTGCCAGCTATGGCTGCCGCACTCGATCTTCTGCTTCTCGTGGTAACCGCGCACGCGCGCCGCCGCCGCTTCGAGCGCTGCGCGACGCTTCGGCTCGAGGCCTTCGAGCGCCGCCTCCAGTTCGGACATCGGCAACTCGAGCGCCGCGACGCTCTTCGCCTCGACGCGGTCGAAGCGGCTCGTGTACTCGAGCACCGCGGCGTCGCCGCGTGCCTTCACGTCGTTCAGAATCTGCGCGACCGAGCGCTCGATTGCTTCGTCTTCGCTCGCCTCGAACGCGAGTACCGCATGCAGCGACTTCTGGAAGTCGGGAGCGCTGGAATCGAGTTTGCGAATCTTGATAGACATACGGGTATCCGTTTCGGTAAGGCGCGCTAAAGCGTGGTCAAACGAGCGTAGTCAAACTTTTCAGGCCGCAGCGCCGGCCTTCGACGCGCGTTCGAACGCGTCGAGGATCGGCCGCAGCGCCGCGCGCTTGAGCTTCAGCGCTGCCTGGTTCACAACGAGGCGCGACGAAATCTGCATGATCTCTTCCACCTCGACAAGATTGTTGGCGCGCAAGGTATTGCCGGAACTCACCAGGTCGACGATCGCATCGGCGAGGCCGACCAGCGGCGCCAGCTCCATCGAACCGTACAGCTTGATCAGATCGACGTGCACGCCCTTGGCGGCAAAATGCTCACGTGCGGTTTCCACATATTTGGTCGCCACGCGCAGACGTGCGCCCTGGCGCACCGCGTTCGCGTAGTCGAAACCGGCCGCCACTGCGACCGACATCCGGCAACGCGCGATATCCAGATCGACCGGCTGATACAGTCCGCTGCCGCCGTGCTCGAGCAGCACGTCCTTGCCGGCCACGCCGAAGTCGGCTGCGCCGTATTCGACGTAGGTCGGCACGTCCGTGGCGCGCACGATGATCACGCGCACATTCGCATCCGTAGTGGGCAGAATCAGCTTGCGTGAGGTTTCCGGATCTTCGGCGACTTCAATGCCGGCTGCGGCGAGCAGCGGCAGCGTCTCTTCGAAGATACGCCCTTTCGACAAAGCCAGCGTGAGCGGTGCGCTCACAGCCGGCGACGACGACGTTTGCGGCATCGAACTCATGCCTGGCTCCCCGAGATACGGCGCACCTTGGCGCCGATGGCGTTGAGCTTGGTTTCCATCCGGTCGTAACCGCGATCCAGGTGATAGATACGGTCGATCAGCGTTTCGCCTTCGGCACGCAGCGCGGCGATCACGAGGCTCGCCGACGCACGCAGGTCGGTCGCCATCACCTTCGCGCCGGACAGCTTCTCGACGCCGGTCACGAGCGCGGTGTTGCCGTCGATCGTGATGTTCGCGCCGAGGCGGTTCAACTCCTGCACGTGCATGTAGCGGTTCTCGAAGATCGTCTCGACGACTTGCGAGGTGCCGTCCGCGAGCGTGTTGAGCGCCATGAACTGCGCCTGCATGTCGGTCGGGAACGCCGGATATTCGGACGTGCGGAAGCTCACCGCGCTCGGACGCTTGTCCATGCGCACACGCATCCAGTCGTCGCCCTCTTCGATCGCGACGCCGGCTTCGCGCAGCTTCTCGGTGACCGCTTCCAGAATCAGCGGACGCACCTTACGCAATGTGACATCGCCACCGGCAGCCGCGACCGCGCACAGGAACGTGCCGGCTTCGATACGATCCGGAATCACCGTGTGCTTTGCGCCATGCAGCTTGTCGACGCCCTGGATCACCAGACGGTCGGTGCCGATACCTTCGATCTTTGCGCCCATCTCGACCAGCAGATGCGCGAGGTCACCCACTTCCGGCTCACGCGCGGCGTTCTCGATGACCGTTTCGCCCTCGGCCAGCACCGCTGCCATCAGCAGGTTTTCGGTGCCCGTCACGGTGATCATGTCGGTCACGATGCGCGCGCCCTTCAGACGCTTCGCACGCGCTTCGATGAAGCCGTGCTCGATCGTGATCTCGGCGCCCATGGCCTGCAGACCCTTGATGTGCTGATCCACCGGACGCGCGCCGATTGCGCAGCCGCCCGGCAGCGACACGCGAGCGTGACCGAAGCGCGCGACCAGCGGGCCGAGCACGAGGATCGACGCACGCATGGTCTTCACCATTTCGTACGGCGCGACGAGGTTATCGACCTTCGACGCATCCAGCGACACGCAGCCCTCGCCGCTCTCGATCTGCACGCCCATCTGGCCGAGCAGCTTGAGCATCGTGCGCACGTCCTGCAAGTCGGGCACGTTCTCCAGATGCACCGGCTCCGCGCTCAGCAGACTCGCGCACAGAATCGGCAACGCCGCGTTCTTGGCACCTGAGACGACGACTTCACCCGACAGCGGGTAGCCACCTTCAATGACGAGTTTATCCATGCCTGTCAGTTCCTGATTGACCCGGACTTCAGCCGGGCCCGCTTTGACTGTGTTCGACGCGCCGCTACCGGCGTCGCGCCCTTCTTGAGTAATTCGCACTAAATTTCCAGATTACGCGTTCTGCCATTCGGCGGGCGTCAGCGTCTTCATGCTGAGCGCGTGGATTTCTTCGCGCATGCGGTCGCCGAGCGCCGCATACACGAGTTGATGGCGCTGGATCAGACGCTTGCCTTCGAAGCTCTCGGCAACGATGGTCGCAAAGAAATGCTGACCGTCGCCTTCGACTTCGAGATGCTGGCAAGCGAGCCCAGCCGCGATGTATTGCTTGACCTGTTCGGGAGTCGGCAACATGAGGGATGCTCCTGATCAGTGGCGCAGTTTGTAGCCGGAGGCGAGCATGCGCATCGCCACCACGGCCAGCACCACAAAGAAACCGGCAACGATCGCAAGGCTCACGAGCGGATTGATATCCGACATCCCGAAGAAACCGTAGCGAAAGCCGTCGATCATGTAGAAAAAGGGATTGAGCCGCGACACTTCGCGCCACACCGGTGGCAGCGTATGCGTCGAGTAGAACACGCCCGAGAGGAACGTGAGCGGCATAATCAGAAAGTTTTGAAATGCAGCAAGCTGATCGAACTTTTCAGCCCAGATGCCGGCGATCAAACCGAGTGTGCCCAGAATCGCCGCGCCGAAAATCGCGAACGCGATGATGTAAAGCGGCGCGCTAAAGCTGACCGGCACGAACCAGATCGTCACGATGAACACGCCGAAGCCGACCGCCAATCCGCGCGCCACGGCGGCGAGCACATACGCGCCGAACATCTCGTAGTGCGACAACGGCGGCAGCAATACGAACACCAGGTTGCCCGTGATTTTCGACTGGATCAGCGAGGACGAGCTATTCGCAAATGCGTTCTGCAGCACGCTCATCATCACGAGACCGGGAATCAGAAAGCTCGTGTACTCGACGCCCGGATAGACCTGAACGTGACCGCGCAACGCGTGGCCGAAAATCGTCAGATACAGCAGCGCGGTGATGACCGGCGCCAGCACGGTCTGGAACGACACCTTCCAGAAACGCAGGATTTCCTTGTAAAACAGCGTGCGAAAGCCGCTCATGCCAGCCCCTCGATCACTTCCGGACCGTTCATCACCTGAACGAACACATCTTCGAGGTCGGCTTTGCGGACCTCGATTTCTTCGAATGCGCAGCCCGCTGCGCGACACTGCGCGAGAATCCGCTCGACGTCGTCATAGCTCGCGAGCCGCAGCAGATGCTGCCGGCCATTGCCGTTACCCGCGCCGCTTTCCACTTCGAGCGGACGCAACTCGGCCGGCAACACACCTTGCGTAAAACGCAGGAACAGCTGCATGCCCGCAAAGCGCTGCAGCAGCGTGCTGGTGCGCTCGAGCGCGACGACCTCGCCGCGCCGCAACATCGCGATGCGGTCGCACAGCGATTCGGCTTCTTCCAGATAGTGCGTGGTCAGCACGATCGTGTGACCTTCGCGATTCAGGCGCGAGATGAATTTCCACAAGGTTTGACGCAACTCGACGTCGACGCCCGCGGTCGGCTCATCCAGCACGATCACCGGCGGCCGGTGCACCAGCGCCTGCGCCACGAGTACGCGGCGCTTCATGCCGCCCGACAGCGCGCGCATATTGGCGTCAGCTTTCTCGGTGAGGTCGAGATTGGCCATGATCTCGTCGATCCACGCGTCGTTGTTGCGCAGCCCGTAGTAGCCGGACTGGATGCGCAAGGTTTCGCGCACCGTGAAGAAGGGATCGAACACGAGCTCCTGCGGCACCACGCCGAGCGCGCGGCGCGCGTCGCGAAAATCGCTGACTACGTCATGGCCGCGCACCGCAATGCTGCCTTCATCGGCGCGCGCGAGACCCGCGAGTATGCTGATGAGCGTTGTCTTGCCCGCGCCGTTCGGACCGAGCAGTCCGAAGAACTCGCCTTCTTCCACCGTGAGGCTGACGCCCTTGAGCGCCTGCAAATCCTTGTAGCGCTTCTTGACGTTACGAATTTCTATGGCTGACATGACTGTGGGCCGCGTGCGTCGCGGCGCCTAAAGGAGCCCCGAGGGGGCGCAAAAGTGCTGGAAGGGACGAAATTGGGGCCGGTTATATGCCCCGAAAAACGTTTGATTATAGGGCAAAAATCGGCAGCCCCGGCTCGGCCGGGGCGATTGGAAGTGACGCTAGGGGAGCGTCAATGTCGCGCGCGCTGCAAGCAGCATGGGACCGGAGTAACCGCTAAAGCGCTAACTCCGGTCGACATAACAGGGTATCGACGCCGTAGGCTTGTGCGAGGCTGGCGAGACCAGCCGGCAGATTGACGATCTCGAACGCGATGCCGCGCGCCTGGGCGGCACGCTCCCACGCGAGCAGGACGGCAAGCGCGGACGAGTCGAATTGCGCGAGCGGCGCGCAATCCACGCCGGTCGCGCCCGCTGCGATGCGCTGCAAACCCGCCTCGAGCGCGGCTTTCGCGCTCTCGTGGGTCAGCGTCGCGCCGCTTTCGAAGCGGCTTGCGACGACGGCGTTCAGCACTTCGCTCACGACTGCTTGCCCGCGGCCAGTTGCTGATTGCGCTGCGTGAGGAACTGGATCAGTCCGTCCACGCCCTTCTGCTGGATCTGTTCGCTGAACTGTTGCTGATACGCCTGGATCAGCCACGCGCCGAGCACGTTGATGTCATACACACGCCAGCCGTTCGGCGTCTTGTACAGACGATAGTCGAGTTCGATCGGCGAGCCGTTGTTCATCACCACCGAGCGCACCACCGTGTCGGTGTCGTCCGGGTTCATGCGGAACGGCTTGTACTGAATCTGCTGGTCGCGCACTTGTGCCAACGCGCCCGAATACGTGCGGATCAGCAGCATCTTGAACTGCTCGACGACGGCGTTTTGCTGCTCCGGCGTCGCGGTGCGCCAGTTGCGGCCCATCGCCAGTTGCGTGGTGCGGCGGAAATCGGTGTACGGCAGGATCTTTTCGTTGACGAGCTGAGTGATGTGGGTGATGTCGCCTTGCTGGATCGACTTGTCGGCGTGGATCGCATCGATCACCTGCTGGGTGACGGTCTTGACCAGGCCGTCCGGCGAATTGGAGTCCACCGTTTGCGCCGAGGCACCGGCACTGGCGAACGAAAACAGCGCTGCGAACAACGGAATCAGGAATAGTTTTTTCATATCGAACCTTGCTTGCCTTAAAAATAGTGCAACCGTTGGAGCCGACATTAACACGCGAGTTCAGCAGCAATCCATGCGCAAACTGCGAGAGTCGTATCGAGGTGTTACGGCCGCACGATCAACGCAATTTGAATGACGGGAAGTTGAAACGCGTCGGCGGAACCAGTTGGCCGGCCGGAATCTGCGTCGTTTCCGGACCGCCGTTCAGGTCGAGCGGCGGTGTTTCGGAGCCGCCGGAGGCGGCTTCAGGCGCAGCCGCCGTGCCGGTTGCGCCCGTGGTTGCGCCAGCCGCCGAAGCAGCTTGCGGCGGCGTTGCGGCGGCCGCACCGGACGCAGCCGATGCTTTCGCGGCAGCACCCTGCGTGCCTGCTGGCGCCGCAGCCGCACCGCTATCGACGTCGTCGTACTTCGGCAGCGGCGCTTCGTCGCCGTAGTTCGGCAGCGACTGCGACTGCTTGCCGTCCGACAACAAATACTGGCGGCGCTGCAGATACGCGTTACGCACGAACGAGTACTTATCCAGCGCGGCGCCTTCCAGTACATCGCTCGCGTTCAGCAGGTTCGCACGCGTATTGATCACGTTCACGCCGTACAGCGCCCACGTCAGGCCTGGCGGATTGATGTAGCTGAGCGGATTCACATAGTAGTTGCCGATCGAGCCGACCGCGTCGCGCACCGTGCTCGGACCGAACAGCGGCAGAACGAGGTAAGGACCCGGCGGCACGCCGTAGTGCCCGAGCGTCAGGCCGAGGTCGTTGTCATGCTTGGGCAGTTTAGCGAGCGTCGCCACGTCGAACAGACCGCCAACGCCGAACACCGTGTTGATCACGATCCGCATGATGTCTTCGACGCCATCGGTGATCTTCAACTGCAGCAGATTGTTCGCCGCGATGTAGACGTCGCCGATATTCGAGAAGAAGTTGGTGACGCTGTCGCGCACCGGCTGCGGCGTGATGAAGACGTAGCCCTTCGCGACCGGCTTCAGCGCGTACTGATCGAGCTTGTCGTTGACGGTGAAGATGGTGCGGTTCAAGCCCTCGAGCGGATCGCCCTTGGTCGGCGTCTGCACGGTCGAGCAGCCGGCGAGCGTAGCGGCCGCGAGCGCGAAGGTCGCTATCTGGACGGTGCGCACGCCTCGTTTGCGTAGGGTCTGCATTTTTATTCTCCTTATTGACCGGCCGCGCCAGAGGCGGGCAGAGTCGGCGCCGCCGACGCGGGTGCCGTGGCAGGGGCGGCCGCAGGTGTGGCCGAACCCGCGCCCGGCTTGGATGCGCCCGAGTCCGCGGCCTTGCTATACAGGAATTGTCCGATCAAGTTTTCCAGCACGATTGCCGATTGTGTCATCGAGATCGTGTCACCCGCTTTAAGCATCTCACTATCGCCACCGGGTTCGAGCCCGATGTATTGCTCGCCGAGCAGACCCGAGGTCAGGATCTTCGCCGACGTGTCTTTCGGAAACGGGTATTGCTTGTCGATATCGATCGTGACAACCGCCTGATACGCATTGCTGTCAAAGCCGATCGAGGCAACCCGGCCGACCGTCACGCCCGCGCTCTTCACCGGTGCGCGCGCCTTCAGTCCGCCGATATTGTCGAACTTGAGCTTGACCGGGTACGTTGCCTGAAACGACAACGAGCTCATGTTGCCGGCCTTCAGCGCGAGAAACAGCAACGCCACGAAACCCAACACCACGAACAGGCCGACCCAGAAGTCGAGAGCAGTCTTTTTCATCGTCATCCCAAAGTGAATCCGCCACGCTGCTCCCGCTCCCGTGACGCGCAAACCGAGGCGCGCCCGCCGAACGGAAACGTGCAGCGCAGTTTTAGCTGAACATCAGTGCGGTCAACAGAAAATCGAGGCCGAGCACCGCAAGCGACGCGTACACGACCGTCTTGGTCGTGGCGCGCGACACGCCTTCCGGCGTCGGCTTGGCTTCGTAGCCCTGAAACAGCGCCACAAAGGTCACCGCGAGGCCGAACACCACGCTCTTGATGACCCCGGCGCCCACGTCGCGCCAGACATCGACGCCGCCTTGCATCTGCGACCAGAACGCGCCGGCATCGACGCCGATCAGCAGCACACCCACCACATAACCGCCGAACACGCCGACCGCGCTGAAAATCGCGGCCAGAATCGGCATGGAAATAATGCCCGCCCACAAGCGCGGCGCGACGACGACCTTGACCGGGTCCACCGCCATCATTTCCATCGCGGTCAATTGCTCGCCCGCCTTCATCAAGCCGATTTCGGCCGTGAGCGACGTGCCGGCGCGGCCCGCGAACAGCAGCGCCGTGACCACCGGCCCGAGTTCGCGCACCAGCGAAAGCGCGACCAGCAGGCCCAACGCCTGTTCGGAACCGTAGCGGTTCAGCGTGTAATAACCCTGCAAGCCGAGCACGAAGCCGACGAACAGCCCCGACACGGCGATGATCACCAGCGAATAATTACCCACGAAGTGGATCTGCTTCGTGACAAGGCGCGGCCGGCGCAGCAATGGGAAAAACTCGAGCAGCAGCCGGAAGAAGAACCGCGTGGCGTAGCCGGCCGTGCCCAGCCCGTCGAGTACCGAGCGACCAAGCGCGCTGATCATGACTGACCTCCGCCAATGCCGAAGTCCGCCGCGAGTGGCGTCTTGCTGGGATAGTGGAATTTGAACGGGCCGTCCGGCGCGCCGTCGATGAACTGGCGCACCGTAGGATCGGTCGACGCGCGCAGCTCAGCCGGCGTGCCTTCGGCATGCACCCCGCCGTTGGCAAGGAAATAGACGTAATCGGCGATCGCGAACGATTCCGGCACGTCGTGCGTGACGAGGATCGACGTCGCGCCAAGTGCCTGATTCAACGCGCGAATCAGGTTCGCGGTGATGCCGAGCGAGATCGGATCGAGGCCGGCGAACGGCTCGTCGTACATCATCAGCTCGGGGTCGAGCGCAATCGCCCGGGCGAGCGCCACACGCCGCGCCATACCGCCCGAAATCTCCGAAGGCGCCAGGTCGCGCGCGCCGCGCAACCCGACCGCGTTGAGCTTCATCAACACGAGGTCGCGGATCAGTTCTTCGGGGAGGTCGGTGTGCTCGCGCAAGGCGAAGGCGACGTTTTCGAACACCGACATATCGGTGAACAACGCGCCAAACTGGAACAGCATGCCCATCTTGCGGCGCAGCGCGTAGAGGCCGTCGCGCGTCTGCTGGCCGATGTCCTGGCCATGAAACAGGATCTGGCCGCGCTGCGCGCGCACCAGACCGCCGATCAGACGCAGCACCGTTGTTTTGCCGCAACCCGAGCCGCCCATAACCGCAACGACCTGGCCGCGCTTGAAGCGCAGATTCAGGTTCGACAGGACGAGCCGGTCGCCATAACCGAAGTCGACGTCGCGCAGCTCGAGTAAGGTCTCAGGGGAGGAAGACACGAAACTGACAGTCCTTTTACACGGAAGGCCGAATTATAGGGCCATCATGGAAATGCTGCCGTGAGGTGCCCTGTCCCTTTACTGAACTTGACGATTATTGCGTAAACGCATGTTGCAGCGCAGAAACAGCGACAGCCGGGTCGGCGGCCTCGGTCACGGCGCGCACCACGGCCGCGCAACCCACGCCCGTCGCCAGCACGTCCGGCAGCACCTGCAGATCGATTCCGCCGATCGCCACCAGAGGCACGACGCCGTCGAGCAGGCGTACATACCGCACCAGACGCTTGAGGCCCTGCGGCGCGGTCGGCATGACCTTGGTGGTGGTCGGAAACACCGCGCCCAATGCAATGTAGCTTGGCCGGAAATGCAGTGCTTTCAGAATCTCGTAGAAACCGTGCGTCGACAGACCGAGGCGGATGCCAGCGGTGGCAAGTGCCGACAGATCGGCCGTATGCACGTCTTCCTGGCCGAGGTGGACGCCGTAGGCGCCCGCTTCCAGCGCGGCTTGCCAGTGATCGTTGATGAAAACCTGGGCATCGTGCTCACGGCCCGCGGCGACACAGCGGGCGATTTCGCGCTTCAGTTCGTCGGCAGGTTCGGCCGATTTGCGGCGCAACTGGACCGTTTTCACGCCAAAACCCACCACCCGTTCGACCCACTCCGCGGTCGGCAGCACCGGGTACAGCCCGAGCCTGTCGGGGCAACGCGCGAACGCTTGCGCCGGCGCGGCCGGCAGACCGGCGAGGCGTGGGAAGTGCGCGATATCGGCCGGAAATGCGTCCTCCGCTTTGGTTTCGTCGCCGTCGCGCCACGCCAGCGCCAAAACCAGCGCGTCGTGCGGATCAAAGCCGCAATCCAGAAACGCCGCCAGCGCGGGAATCCAGTCTTCCGCCAGATGGCCTTCCAGACTGTATTTCTCGCCGCCCAGATGCAACGTCGCCGCGTTCTCGGCGGCGACGATCACGCCTGCGCCCTGCACCTGCCAGCGCGCCACCTGCTCGCCATGCTGCTGCGCGTCGGCGACGATGATCAGGTCTCCGCCGTTCGGCTCGTCCGGCGCGGTCAGGCAGATGCGCCACGGCGCATGGGTCGGCGGCCACTCGCCCAAGCGGGCGCGGATCCGCTCGGCAGCTTCGGTGAGTTCGTCAGCGGGCGGCCAGAAGAGGTCGCGGCCAGTCAAAGGCAAAGTTTGCGTCATGCGGCGCTCCCGTCTTGATGCCAGAACGGCATGCCGACCACCGGCGTGCTCGCGTGCGCGCTTTCGCGTTCGGCCATCGGCCCCGCCAGAAAAGCCTGGCGGCCCGCTTCGACGCCCAGCGCGAAGGCGCGCGCCATTGCGTCGGGGTGCGTCGCCTGGGAAACGGCGGTGTTCAGCAGCACGCCGTCGAAGCCCCACTCCATCACTTGCGCCGCGTGCGACGGCACGCCGAGGCCGGCATCGACGATCAGCGGCACGTCGGGCAAGCGCTCGCGCAAGACGCGCAGGCCGTACGGATTGATCACGCCCTTGCCGGTGCCGATCGGCGCGCCCCACGGCATCAGCGCCTCGCAGCCCGCATCGAGCAGGCGGCGGCCGATCACGAGATCTTCGGTGCAATACGGCAGCACCTTGAAGCCGTCCTTGATCAGCTGCGTGGCCGCTTCGATCAGGCCGACCGGGTCGGGCTGCAGCGTGTAGTCGTCGCCGATCAGTTCGAGCTTGATCCACTCGGTTTCGAAGATTTCACGCGCCATATGCGCGGTCGTCACCGCCTCGCCGACGGTCAGGCAGCCGGCGGTATTGGGCAGCAGCGGGACGCCATGGCGTTTGAGCAGGTCGAAGAAACCGGCTTCGGCGCCGCCTTCGTTCATCTGCCGGCGCAGCGCGACGGTCACCATGCCGGGCTGCGCCGCGTCGATCGAATCGGACAGCGATTGCAGCGATGGATAGCGCGAGGTGCCGAGCAGCACACGGCTCGCGAAAGTCTGGCCGTAGAGCGTGAGCGCGTCGGCGGTTTGGGGGGCAGTCATTTGCATAATCCTGGTCTCCGGCAAGGCGTGGCGCGGGGCTTAACCGCCGGCCACGGGTTGCACGACATCGAGCTTGTCGCCCGGCTGCAGCGCGCGCGCCGCATGCTGGGTACGTGCGACGAAATCGCCGTTCAGCGCGACCGCGAATGGTGGACGCGCGCCGAACGCGGCAAGCGCATCGGCGACAGTCGCGCCTTCGGGCAACGACAACGGCTTTTGATTGATATGAATGTCCATGGTGTTCGAATACGGTTCAATCGAGTGGGGCAGCGGCGCGCGCTTGTTTATCCCGCGGCTATTTCGCCAGCAGGCGCGCAACGCTCATGCCGGCTCCCGCGTGGAGTCCAGTTGAAACAGCTCGCTCCAGCGCGCGGCACTTTGCCAGTCGGCGAAAGCATCGGCGTCGCCAATGCGGCCGTCGAGCAGCGCCGCGGCGAAGCGCACGGCTTCGTCGGCGACTTCGGGCACGATCATGTAGCCGTGCCGGTACAGGCCGTTCACGCGCAATGTCTGCGCGCCATCCCACAGCAAGGCCGGACGGTGGTCCGGCAAAGTCGGGCGGCACTGCGAATTCAGTTCGAGGATGCGTGCCTCGCCGAAGCCGGGATGCACGGAAAACGCAGCGCTCAGCAACTCGAGCGCCGAGCGCACGCTGACCGGCGACATGTCCTCGCCTTCCACTTCGGTGGCGCCAATCACGTAGAGATCGTCCTGCTTCGGCGCGATATACAGCGGGTAGCGCGGATGCAGCAGGCGCACCGGCCGCGTCAGCTTGATACCGGGCGCATGCACGCGTACAACTTCGCCGCGAATGCCGCGCAGCGTGGGCAGCACAGACTTCGCGCCCAACCCACGGCAGTCGATCGTAATGCGTGCGGACGGCAGCGCATGATCGTCGACCGGCGTGTTCCAGTGCGTTTCGACACCGCGCTGGGCGAGGCCCGCGGCGAGCGCGGTCAGCACCTGACGGTTATCCAGTTGGCCTTCGCGCGGCAGCAACCAGCCCTGGTTGAAGCGGCCCGCCAATGCGGGCTCGGCGGCGCCGACCTGAGCGCCCGCCAGCGTCACGAAGCCACCGTCGAGCAATTCAGCAGGCGCGTTCGAGCGCACCCGGCGTTCGAACAGTGGCGCTTCGGTGCGGTCGGCGTGATGCCATACGACGAGCGTGCCATTGCGCTGGAAGAACACTGGTTCGGGCAATTCGGCCAGCACTCGCGGCCAGGAATCGAGCGAACTCGCGCCGAGACGGGTGATCAGCAGTTCAGCACTGGCGGCTTCGGCCAGCGGCGCCAGCATGGCGGCGGCGACCCAGGCCGCCGCTTGCGTACCTGCAGCATCGCCGCGCTCATAGAGCGCCACGCGATGCCCTTCACCGGCGAGACGCCACGCGACGAGGCGCCCGCACAGCCCACCGCCGAGCACGGCGAAATCGGGTTGAGCAGAACGATTCATCGCGCGCACTCCGAGTCACAGCGGCAAGCAACGCTAAAGCAGCACGGCGCGCGAACACAACCGACGAAAGCGTGGCGAAGAGCAAAACACATGTCTGAAGAATAGGCGGTCATCGAGTCCTTTCCGTACGGCAAAGAAACGCACGTACCCAGGACGAAACCGGCGGGTGAGGCCGGCCGGGCAATAAGCACGTCCAATGACGGACGCCGCCCGGCGGGGAATGGAAGACTGGCTGCTTCCGGAAACTTCCCGCGCCGGTATTACCCGGATCGGGTGCAAAGGGTCTCTCTCAGCCTCGCCGCCGCTGCATGAAAATCACGCAGCCTGTGGGCAAAGCACCCCTGTTTCGTCGAAGGTCATTAGACCATAAAAGGCGCAGCGCCCGCAAACCAACGGCCTCTGCGGGCACACGCCGTTGATCCGTCACTATCTTTCGATTCATCAATACGGCCGACTGCAACGCTCTGGCACAATGCCAGGACCGGATGCCGCTGGCGCGCGGGTGACATGCTTCGCCGCCCGAGCGCCAGCGGCATCGAGGCGGGACCTCTGAGCGGAAATTAATTTTCACTTAAGGGCTTCGCGCCAGAATCGGGCGCTTACCCGGACGTGCGTTCGTCGAGCACGACGCCCGGGGCACGCACCGCAAACCCGCCGTGGGGCCGGCCCGACTGGGGCCCGCCCGGCACGGGCCAGCACTTCACCAGGATGCTCATGACACCGAATACCGCTTCCAGCCCCGCGCTGCCGCCGGACGATAAAGTCTCCGCATGGAGCCTGATCAAACCTTACTGGGTTTCCGAAGAACGAAAAACGGCGTGGGGGCTGCTCATCGCGATCATCGTTATGAATCTGCTCGTCGTGTGGATCAACGTGCGCCTGAACCGCTGGAGCGCCGACTTCTACAACGCGCTGCAGACCAAGAACGTCCACGACTTCCCGCATCTGCTGATGGTGTTCTCGGGGCTTGCGTTCGGCTTCATCATTCTGGCCGTGTACGGCCGCTATCTGCGCCAGATGCTCGGCTTCCGCTGGCGCCAGTGGCTGACCACGCGCTATCTCAACGAGTGGCTGCACGACAGCGCCTTCTACCGTATCGAACGCGACCGGCTCGCTGACAACCCCGACCAGCGGATCAGCGACGACCTGCAATCGTTCGCCACCACCACGCTCTCGCTGACGCTCGACCTGCTGTCCACGGTCGTCACGCTGGTGTCGTTCATCACGATCCTGTGGTCGCTGGCCGGTGCGCTGACCGTCTCGCTCGGCGGCATGCCGATACAGATTCCGGGCTACATGGTGTGGGCCGCGGCGCTGTACGCGGTGGTCGGCTCGCTGATCATCCAGAAGGTCGGCCATCCGCTCGTGTCGATCAATTACCAGGCGCAGAAAGTCGAGGCGGATTTCCGTTTCGGCCTGATCCGTCTGCGTGAAAACGCCGAGCAGATCGCCTTCTACGATGGTATGGAGACCGAGAAGAAGAACACCCAATCGCTGTTTGGCCGCATCCGCGACAACTGGTGGCAGGTGATGAAGTACACCAAGCGGCTCACCTTCGTGCTGAGCTTCTACGGCCAGATCGCGATCATCTTTCCGCTGGTGGTGGCAGCACCCCGTTACTTCGCGGGCGCTTTCACGTTCGGCGTGCTGATGCAGATTTCGAGCGCATTCGGTACCGTCAGCGATTCGTTTTCGTGGTTCATCAACAGTTACGGCACCCTGGTCGAATGGCGCGCTACCGTGAACCGGTTGCGTGAATTCAGCCGCGTCGTGCATGCGCCGCGTTTGAAGGAATCAGTGTCGCCCGCCACCGCGCATGGCGGCATCAACCTGCATTTTGTCGACGAAGACAAGCTCTCCACAGACGGCCTTCAGCTTGCGCTGCCGAACGGCAACCCGCTGTCGCGCATCCGCGATATCGCAATCACGCCGGGCTCGCGCTGGCTGGTTCGTGGTCCGTCCGGCTCGGGCAAGAGCACGCTGATGCGCGCGCTCGCAGGATTGTGGCCGTTCGGCGACGGCTCGATCGACGCACCAGTCAACGCGCGCATGATGTTCATCCCGCAGGTCAGCTACATGCCGATCGGCACACTGAAAGCCGCGCTCACCTATCCATCCTCTGCTGACACCTACACCGACGAAGAATGCCGCGAAGCGCTCGTCACCTGCCACCTGTCGGAATACGCCGACCGCCTGCAGGAATCGGGACACTGGACACGCGTTCTCTCGCCGGGCGAACAACAACGTCTCGCCGGCGCCCGTGTGCTGCTGCATAAGCCGGACTATCTGTTCCTCGACGAAGCAACCAGCGCGCTCGATTCGGAAAACGAAGCACGCCTCTATCACCTGTTCACCGAGCGACTGCCGCAGGCGGCGATCGTCAGTGTCGCGCATCGCGAATCGCTGGCGGCGTTCCATGGCGAAACGCTCGACGTCGAGCGCTCGGGCGAACCGATCGCCGCGTGAACAGCGTGAACAACGCGAGCGACATGAGCGGCACCGGTGACGCGAGCAGCACGACCGGCATGAGCGGTGCCGAACTCGATCGGCTCGTCCTGATCACCGGCGCGGGCTCCGGCATCGGCGCCGCACTGGCCCGGCGCATCGCCGCGCCGCGCACCGCGTTGATGCTGCACGCCCGCGGCGCCGACGACGAAGCGCGCCAGCGTCTTACACAAGTCGCCGCCGATTGCAGCGCGAACGGCGCGCGCTGCGCGACGGTGTTCGGCGATCTGGCCGAACGCGGCGCCGCGGAACACGTAATTCATCAAACGCTCGCGAACTTCGGCGCGCTTGATCAGTTGGTAGCGAACGCCGGCCACGCGCAACGGCAAACGCTCAACGCACTCGACGCTGACGTGTTCAGCGCCGCCTTCGCCGCCATGCCGGCCGCGTTCGCCGCGCTCGTCAAGCGTGCGACGCCCGCCCTGGAAACCTCGAAGCGAGGACGCGTGGTCGCGCTCAGTTCGTTCGTCGCGCATCGCTATCGCGTGGATGCGCCGTTCGCCGCAACGGCTGCGGCGAAAGCGGCGATCGAGTCACTGGCCAAAACCGCAGCCGCCGAACTTGCGCCGCATGGCGTGACGGTCAATTGCGTGGCGCCCGGCTATACCCGTAAAGATCGCGGCCCAAGTGCCGATAATGCATCGGTGTGGACTCGCGCCGCCGAAGCGACACCGCTCGGTCACGTCGCCGAGCCCGCGGATATCGCCGCGCTGATCGCCTTCCTGCTCTCCGACGAAGCGCGTCACATCACCGGCCAGGTGATCCATATCGACGGCGGCCTGACGCTCGGCTAGGCAGCACGCCGCAACATCCGGAAACACGCGAGAACAGTTCGAAAGCATTTGCGAAGCGGGCAAGCTGTTCCGCGCTTTGAAAATCCCCTGCAGCAGCGACGATAGTCGTGCGGGCTGTACCATGCGCCGCCCGCCACGCCCCTCACTGCTACTGGACTCTCCGCACATGTCATTCGATCACCGCTTCCATCCTTTGACCCAGCGCGCAGCGCTTGCGCTTGGCGCAGCCCTGCTGCTCACGAGCGCCGCGTACGCTGCGCAAGCCACCCAGCCCAATGAGCCGGCGGATGTTTGCCCCGCGCTCAAACACATCGTCGACGCACCCGATTTCAAGCAGTTGCACGCGCAACCTGCCGCGCAACTGCCGGGCGTATCGGCCGTGGACGACTGCCGCGCCAACACGCACGCCTACGATTGCCACTGGCGCGCACACTGGCAAGCCGACGGTGTCGTCAACGATCCGCTCGAAGAATTCGGCGCCGATATCGCTGCCTGCTTTCCCAACGTCGTGCACGACGTCAACACGCCGACGCGTCAGCATTTCATCGTGACCACCGAAGATCGGCGCGTGAACGTGACGGCCAGCGTGCAAGGGCAAAACGAACTGCGCCTGCGCGTCACGCGCTGAGCGTCGGCCGTTTTTGCCACGTTCCGCTGCTTTTCCGCTGAGACCCGTTGTCATTCGCCGCACTTCCTCACCGCCATCAGGCACCGCATCATGACCTCTATGCCGAGCTTGCGCGCTTACGCTTTCACGCGGGCCCCAATGGCCGCGTGGGTCATGTTGCGGCGGCCTTGTGCGTGGCTCGCCGCCTCGGCGACCCTCGCATTCGGTCTGAACGGCTGCGCGTGGACGCTGATCTCGGCGGCCGACGCCACCGGCTCCGTGATTCAGGCCGGCTACGCGATCGCGGCGAACTACTCGTCGCCGACCTTCGTCAACGGCCGGCCGGCGAACGTGCATAACGTCTGCATCGAAGTGAATCAGACTGTGACGGTCGGCGATTTCGTGCCGGCGCTGCAGCTTGCGCTCGACCGGCGCGGTATTCGTTCGGACGTCTACAATCCGGGCACCTCACCCGCCGGATGCGAAGCGCGCCTCGTCTACAACGCCGCGATCGACTACGGCCGCCGTTCGTTCAGCGACGAAACGATCCAGTATCTGTCGATCATCGATCTGACGCTGATCCAGCACGGGCGCATTCTCGTCACCGCGCGTTACCAGACCGGCGGCCTCAACACCGACCGCTTCTCTACCGCCTCGACCAAGCTCAATGGTCTGATCGACAAGATGGTGGTCGATCAGACCGATCTGGCCCGGCAGCCGATGCAGACCATCCAGACGTCGCTGGCAAACTAGGCGCACGGCCTGCTTGCTTTCTCTTACGCGAGAAAGGATTCGAAAGCGTTTCGCGCTTTGCGCCGCGCGCGTGGATCACTAAGATGACCTGGATGAACCAATCCATTCTGGTCGTCGACGACGACCCCGTCGTACGCGAGCTCGTCAGCGAATATCTGCTGGGGCGTGGCTTCAAGGTGTCCACGCTCGAACACGGCATGGCGCTGCAGCGCAGCTTGCAGGACGAGCGTCCCGCGCTGGTCGTGCTCGACATCATGATGCCGGAGCTCGACGGCATTAGCGCGTTGCGCGCATTGCGCGTCGCCGGCGACGATATTCCTGTGATCCTGCTGACCGCGCGCGCCGATCCGATCGACCGCGTGATCGGCCTCGAACTCGGCGCCGACGATTATCTCGGCAAGCCATTCGAACCGAGCGAGCTGGTCGCGCGGATTCGCACGGTCCTGCGCCGCCGCGGCACGATTGCACCGAGCGCGCCGGAGCAACGCGCGCCCTATCGTTTCGGTCGTTTCGAGGTGAATTTTCCGGCGCGCGAATTGCGCCGCGACGGTGAGCGGATTGCGCTGCGTTCGAGCGAATTCGCGATGCTCAAGGTGTTCGTCACGCACGCGATGAGCGTACTCACGCGCGCGCAGTTGCTGGAGAAACTGCACGGCAATAGCGAGGTGCATCGCAACCGCAGCCTTGACGTCTCGATCTGGCGTTTGCGGCGGCTGATCGAAGTGGATCCGTCCGAGCCTCGCTATGTGCAGACCGTCTGGGGACGCGGCTACGTGTTCGTGCCGGACGGTGAAATCGGCGCAGCGGAACGTAACGCGCCACCGCTTGCGTGATGTTTGCCTGGCGAGACCTCGGCGCCAGGCCTCGGACTTAGGTAAACCTACGCGGCGTGTCTCGCATCTCGCGCACACCGCGTCGACGCTAGAACGTCAGCACGCTCAGAAACATTCTCTGCAGCCAGCCCATCGTGGTGGAGTCGGACACCATCCCCACGCCGGCCTGCTCGATGCGCGCATTCGCGACCTTGCTCGACGCCACATAGTTGCCTGCTTCGATATCCTTCGGATTGACGATGCCCGACAGGCGCAAGCGGTCGCGGTTGCCGCTCATCGCGATCACCTTCTCGCCCGACACCACCAGATTACCGGTCGACATCGTCCCGATCACGGTCACGGCCAACGTGCCGGTCATGCCGCTGACGTCGGTGAGACTGCCCTGCCCCTTGTAGTCAGTACTGGCCGAGCCGATGTTGAACAGCCTCGCGAGCCGCGCGGCTGCGTTGGTCGACTGATCGGCTGCAGTCGCGGTGATGCTGCTCGAACGGCTCGCGGCAGCGGTCGCGCTGTTGTTGCCGCTGTACGATTCCGACAAGCGGATCGTCAGCACATCGCCGATATGCTGCGCACGCGGTGTTTCGTAGAGCAGCAAGGGCGCGCCGGCCTGATAGATCGCGCCCTGCGTATTGACGTTCAGCGGCGCCGACGCGAGCGGCGGCGACATCGGCGTTTCGACGATTGACGGCTGTTGGCCGCTCCCGCAAGCCGCGAGGCAGGCCGCCACGCCTAGCGCGACAGTGAGACGTAGCGCAGTCATGCATGCTCCTTGGCCGGGTCGGCCGGGTAAAAAACGGACTTTGCAGTCGTGGTGCCGATGCTTTGTTCAACGATGCAATCTGAGCCACGCATGCGCCCACAACCAGCGCGACAGGTGAGGCGGCACATCACCCCGCCTCGGCGCCGCTCGCCTGCCATTGCCGCACGACCGATTTCACCCATGCGTCCGAGCCTTTCAGCAGATAGGTGAGCGTGCCGTTGCGAGTGCCCGGCAGAAAACACAACGTGATCGAACTCACCGCGTTTTCCCACACGTAGACCGGCATCGCGCCCGACGACGACACGCTTTGCGTCACCAGACGCGGCGTGCCATAGCGGTCCGCGAGCGCGTCGCGCAGGTCTTCGGCGGTGATCTCGTCGATCACGAAGGAAATCTCGTACAGACGCAGCGCGCTCTGGCCGTCGACACGCGCAAAGCGCAGCACATGCTCCAATGCCGGCGCACCGTCGACGACGGCTTGCGACACCGCCCAGCCATCGTCCGCACGATGCGCCCAGCGGCAGGCGACCGTCAGACTCTCGCGCGATTTCAACCGCATGCCGAGCGCGCCCGCCTGCACGTCCGTCTCGCAGACGGGCACGCTGCCAATCGGCGTAGCACGCACGGTCGAACCCGCGCGGAACTCGTCGAGCGTGATGCCGAGCGCAATGCCGCGAAACGCGAACGGCGTGTCCTGCGAGCGCCGGCGTGCGTCAGCGGAAGCAGCCTTCGACGCGGCGCTGGCCGCATTCGCTTCGCGCGCGACGGGCTGCGCCTCAGCGAGCATCGAGAGCGCGCCGCCCAGCAGCGCCAGCGCGCAGGCAATCCGTTTGAGTCTCATGATTCAGTCGATGGCAGATGAACACATGTCGAACGGGGTAGCCGCGGCATGGCCGACGACCGGAACGATTTTCAGCGTGGCCGCTGTCAGCCGGCACGGCAGCGCGGCGACGGCGCAGCCGCCAAGTGGCAGCAGCGCCGCGCCGAGCGTCAACCACGCAGCGACACGGATGAAACAGTCAGGAATGCTCGGGGTCGACACACGGGCCTCGGTGCGTCAGGCAGTCGTGTTGACGTGATGCCCGACCAGCCCCGACGGCAGCGACGGGAGCGCCTCGCTGGCGGACTCCCGTGCTTGCGGCGTGGCCAGCGAGTTGTTTGGGGCTGCGGGTTTTTCCGCTGGCGGCGTGGGCGCGAGCGAAGAAAAGCGGGTTGAGCTGAGATTGCTATGAACGGTCATGATGAGCCTCGCGTGGCGCTAGGTTTCGATTTCACGCCGCCTGCCGTGGGCCCAAGGCGTTAGGCTGTTTTCGACATGCGGCGCAACGTACTGCACGACGAATCATCTCGCCGCGCACGCGGTGGCGATGCGCGAAGGAACGCGCGCTTTTCCGCGGTTCTTACGACCCGTTGCGACCCCTTGCCGTCAGTAGCAATTGCGCGCAGATTCTTTCCCCGGAGGAATTCCAGCGGTGCAAAATGACTTCCACGCCGCGCAGCGCATGGGCAAATGGGCCAACGCATTACGGACGCGTTGCCAGATGTGGCGGCAGTGAAATATGCCGTGAGCCTTTGTTGGCGGGCCTCACGCCCGGACCGGCGGGCACGGCGCGAGTTTGGGTAAGCATTGGTAAGAAAACAGTCGGCCGCACGCCGCGCGTGCCAGTCTAGAATTTCGCCATGAATCCACAGGTCCTTATCGTCGACGACGACCCGGTTGTGCGCGATCTGCTTTGCAAGTTTCTGCAGACGAACGGCTTCGACGCGTCAGTGCTGCACGACGGCACCCATTTGCAACGCCGGCTCGAACGTGAACGGCCGTCGGTCGTCGTGCTCGACATCATGATGCCGAACACCGACGGCTTACGCGCGCTCACTGCGCTGCGTGCCGCCGGCGACGACATTCCGGTGATCTTCGTGACGGCGCGCGGTACGGTGGCCGACCGCATCGTTGGGCTTTCGCTCGGCGCGGACGACTACCTGACCAAGCCGTTCGACCCACGCGAACTGCTCGCGCGCATCCATACGGTGCTCCGCCGCCGCGGGCCGTCCACTACGAGCGCGCCGGAAGCCCGCAAGCCGTATCGCTTCGGGCCGTTCGAACTCGACTTCGCCACCCGCTCGCTGTCACGCGACGACTCGAAGCTGCCGCTGCGCGACAGCGAGTTCGCCCTGCTAAAGATTTTCGTCAACAATCCGTACAAGGTGCTGTCGCGCGTGCTGATCCACGATCTCGTGCATCGCGACAATCTCGCCTTCCGCGACCGCAGCCTCGACGTGCCGATCTGGCGCCTGCGCCGCGTGATCGAAGACGACCCGTCCAATCCCTGCTATGTGCAGACGGTGCGCGGCAAAGGCTACGTATTCGTGCCCGACGCCGACGGCACGCCGTTCGCCGACGAGGCTGCCTCAAGCGCATGAGAAACCCGCTGAACACGCTGTTCGGCAGAATGGCGTTACTGTCGGCAGCGGTGTTGTTCGCGATTCAGGCCGGGTGGTTCGTGCTGGTGGTGATGCAGCCGCCGCGCCACGAAATCGACGGCTTCGCGCGCGGCATTCTGCTCGTGCTGCAGGCCATCAACGGCGAGCCGATGAAGGGCGCCGCGCTCGCGCCCGCCATGCGCGTGCACCTCGTGCCCACCTGGAACATGCCGTCGAGCGTCCATCTGCGCACGCCGGATCAGCGTCCACTGGTCGAACTGAGCCGGCACTTGCGCGAGAACCTGCCGCCCGGCACGCAAATCGCCGTCGACGACCTGCGCCCGCCGCAGCTATGGGTGCTGTTCCCCGGCAAATCGAACTGGGTTGTCGTGCCGGTGGACGTGCCGCCGCGCCCGCGCTTCGTGGTCGAATCCATCTCGATGCTGCTGGCCGCGCTGATTCTGTCGCTGTTCGCGGTCTGGCAGATGCAACGGCCGCTGTCGCGCGTGGCCGATGCCGCCCGCGCGTTCGGTTCAGGCGGCCGGCCGGAACCCGTGACCGTGCAGGGCCCGCGCGAACTGCGCGATCTGATCGGCTCCTTCAACGACATGATGCGGCGCCTGAACGAAGCCGGAGACGACCAGGCGGTGATGCTGGCCGGCGTCGCGCACGATCTGAAAGCGCCGCTCACGCGGCTCAAGTTGCGTGCGAGCGTACTGGTCGCGGAAAACGAGCGCGCCGGCCTGATCCGCGACGTCGACTCGCTGACCAACATCGTCCAGCAGTTTCTGGAGTTTGCGGGCCAGTCCGCCGACGCAGGGCCGCCGGTCGAAGTCGACGAATTCCTGCAGGAACAGTTTTCCGCCAGCGACAGCACCGAGACGCCGCTCTTCACGCTCGATCTGCGCGCCGGTTCGTCGTTCACGCTGCCGCGCACCTTGCTCGACCGGCTGGTCACGAACCTTGTCGACAACGCGCTCGAGCACGGCTCACCGCCGGTGGATATCGCCACGGCGCGCGATGAACGGCATTGGGTAATCAGCGTGCGCGACCACGGCCCAGGCATTCCCGACGACCGCATCGCCGCGGCGATGAAACCGTTCGTACGGCTCGACGCGGCACGCGGCGGCGAAGGTCATTGCGGCCTGGGTCTCGCGATTGTCGCGCGGCTCGCGCACGATCGCGGCGGACGCTGCCATGTGCGCAATCACGCGCAAGGCGGGCTGGAAGTACGGATCGAATTGCCGGTTGGAACGGCACATGCGTAAGGATGATCGAGAAGGGTGAAGCGGCGTTGAGCACGGGCACTTACACGCCCTTACTGGATGGGCTTTTGTGATGGTTGCGGCCTTATAGTCGCCCCCGGCAACCTCGATGCCGCCCTTCTCTGTCCGCCCGCTTATTTGGGGCGGACTTTTTTTTCGTCTATACCTGCCGGCGTAGTCCGCGCAACACCAGGCGCAGCGAGCGCGAGTCAGACGACGAGGCGGTCGTGCAACGTGTCGATCGTCGCTTGAGACAGGCCCAGGCCTTGTGTCAGATAGCTCGCCATCGTGCCGTAGCTCGCCTGCACCTGATCGAACCCCGCCTGCAGATAATTGTCCTGGACAGTGAACAAGGGCGACTCGATCGTGGCGACCGCGTCGCCGTCCTGCGCGCGTACCGTCGCGGTCTGCGCCGCAATCGACTGAGCCAGATAGACGTTGCTCAGCAGATAGTCCTGCATGATGACGTCGAGCGGCACGTTGGCAATGCTGAGCAGGAGAGCCGCGACCCAGCCGGCGCGATCTTTACCCGCATTGGAATGAAACAGTTGCGCGCCCGCGCCATTGGCGAGTCGCGTGAGGAGCTCGCCGTAGCCGACGCGCTGGGCGGCGCCGGTGACATAGGCGCGCGCCTGGGCTTCCATGAACGCGACGGCGGCGCCTGCCGTGTCGAACGTTGGGGCGACGAAGTCGCTGACACCCAGCACGTCGAGCGCTTGCGATGTCGCACCGGCGGGCAGGATATCCGCGGTACGCGCGGTTTCGCCGGGCGTGCGCAGATCGTAGACGGAAGCGATGCCCAGTTTGTCGAGCGCGGCCGTGTCGGCGGCGCTAAGGGTCAGCGCGTTCGCGCGATAAAAGGCGCCGCGGCGCATCTGCTTGCCGTCAACCGTGGGATAGCCGGCGGCCGCGCCTGCCACATCGCGGAAGTTACTCACCGAGGTGAGGCGTGGCGTTTCCGGCTGATCGGCGTCCAGATTTCCGCCCCCGCAAGCCGACAGCAGTGAACTGCTCATGCCGGAGAGCAGCAACACGCTTGCCGACGATTTCAGGAATGTGCGGCGCGACTGATAAGCCCGCAAAGGCGTGCTCGCGGAGTGGCGGGATGGCGAGCAGGTTTTTGCGGTTGCGTGCATTAAGGGTGACGAGCGCGGGCGTGAGGAGGACTTTCGCAGCTCGAGTGCTGCCGGCGCAGTTTAACGGCGGAAAATAATTTTTGGGTTACATGGTAGTAGTTCGTAAGGAACCGGAATGGAGTTTCTTATGCCGCCGCCATTTTTGACCACAACTGGCCGCACAACACCCCATCCCCTTAGAATACAAAAAACTCACGATCAAGCCGCCGGAAGGCGAAAACCGCCTGGAGACCACAAAAAAACATGCCCTCTCTCCAATGGTTCACCGAACTGACCCAGCGCGAACGCCGCACCCTCTACGCTGGCTTCGGCGGCTACGCAGTCGACGCGTTCGACTTCATGATCTACTCATTCCTTATCCCGACGCTGATCGCGACCTGGGGCATGACCAAAAGCGAAGCCGGCATGATCGCGACCAGTTCGCTGATTTCGTCGGCGATCGGCGGCTGGCTCGCCGGCATTCTGGCCGACCGTTACGGACGCGTCCGTGTCCTCCAGTGGACCATCGCCACCTTCGCGATTTTCACCTGCCTGTCAGGTTTCACCCATTCGTTCTGGCAACTTCTCACCACCCGAACGCTGCAAGGCATCGGCTTCGGCGGCGAATGGTCGGTCGTGACGATCATGATGGCCGAAACCATCCGTTCACCTCAGCATCGCGCGAAAGCCGTCGGCACCGTGCAGAGCAGTTGGTCGTTCGGTTGGGCCGCGGCGGCCATCATCTATTGGGCGTTCTTCGCGCTGCTGCCGGAACAGGTCGCCTGGCGCGCCTGCTTCTGGATCGGCCTGCTGCCCGCGCTGTGGATCTTCTACATTCGCCGCAATGTCAGCGATCCAGAAATCTTTCTCGAAACGCGCCGCGCTCGCGAAAGCGGCTTCGATACCTCGCATTTCCTGCAGATCTTCTCCTTCCCGCACCTCAAAACCACCCTGCTAGGCAGCGTGCTGTGCACCGGCATGCTCGGCGGCTATTACGCGATCAGCACCTGGCTGCCGACCTATCTGAAGACCGTGCGGCATCTGTCGGTCTTCAACACCAGCGGCTATCTGATCGTGCTGATCGTCGGCTCGTTCACCGGCTATATGGTCGGAGCGGTTCTGTGCGACAAGATCGGCCGGCGCGCGTCGTTCGTGCTGTTCGCAATCGGCTCGTTCGTGCTCGGCATGGTCTACACGATGCTGCCGATCACCGACGGCATGATGCTCGCGCTCGGCTTCCCGCTCGGCATCGTCGTGCAGGGGATTTTCGCGGGAGTCGGCGCGTATTTGTCGGAGCTCTATCCGAATGCGATCCGCGGCTCGGGGCAGGGCTTCTGCTACAACCTGGGCCGCGGTCTCGGCTCGTTCTTTCCGATCCTGGTGGGTACGCTGTCGCAAACCATGACGCTGGTTAAGGCGATGGGTATCGTCGCCGGTTCGGGCTATCTGCTGGTGATCGTCGCCGCGGTGTGTCTGCCGGAGACCAAGGGTAAAGTGCTTGGTGCGACCAGCCCCATCGCCTGAAAATCGCTGTACACAACCATGAAAACGATTGTTCTGGGCGGCGGCGTCATTGGCGTCGCCACCGCGTTTTATCTGCGCCAGCAAGGCTGCGACGTCGCCGTGATCGAGCGCGAGCCGGACGTCGCGCTCTCCACCAGCTTCGGCAACGCCGGCGTGATCGCGCCAGGCTATGTGACGCCGTGGGCCGCGCCCGGCATGCCGGCGAAGATCCTCAAGTATCTGTTCGAGCCGGCCTCACCGCTGATTTTCCGCCCCACCCTGGATCCGGCTCAATGGCGTTGGATCGCGCGCTGGCTGCGTGAATGCGACCTCGAACGTTTTCGCGTCAACAAGCAGCGCATGCAACGCATCGCTTATTACAGCCGCGAGTGCCTGCACGAATTCCGTGGCCGACATCCGTTCGACTATGGCCGCAGCCAGGGCTATCTGCAATTGTTCCGCAGCGAGTACGACGTCGAGCTCGCGCAACCGGCGCTGGCGGTACTGCGCGACGCGGGCATTGCGCATCGTGAAGTCAGCGCGGCGCAGTGCGTTGAGATCGAACCGGGTTTGCGCTGGGCGCGGCAAACGCCGCTCTCGGGTCTCTACCTCCCCGACGACGAAGCCGGCGATTGCGCCCGCTTCACCCGCGAATTGCGCGCGATCTGTGAGCGCAACGGCGTGCGCTTTTGCTTCGATACACGGGTGAGCTCGCTCGATGTGCGAGGCGGTACGGTTCGCGCGGTGCATGTCGACAGCGAACGCGGCAGCGAGACGTTGCAAGCGGATGCGGTAGTGGTGGCGCTGGGCGTCGACAGTGCAGCGCTGCTCGCGCCGCTCGGGGTGAAGGTGCCGCTCTACCCGGTCAAAGGCTACTCGGCGACGCTGCCGGTCACCGACGATGAAAAGGCCCCGCATGCGGCACTGATGGACGAGTCGCTGAAAACGGCGATCACGCGCTTCGGCAACAACCTGCGCGTGGCCGGCACCGCGGAGCTCGGCAATCGCCAGACGACCTTGCGCGAACAGGCCTTGCAGACGCTGATGAAAGTGCTCAGGGACTGGTTTCCGCACGCGGCCAATCCGACCTCCGCGCATTTCTGGGTGGGCCGCCGGCCGATGACACCCGATGGCACGCCGCTACTCGGCCCGTCCGGTGTGGAGAATCTGTGGCTGAATCTCGGGCACGGCTCGACGGGCTGGGCAATGTCGATGGGCTCGGGCCGGGTGGTCGCGGATTTGATTACGCAGCGCACGCCGGAGATCGATCTGGAAGGGCTGACGTTGGCGCGCTATCGGAAGTAGCAATTAAAAAGCCGGGTCACCCTCTCAGGTGCCCGGCTTTGTTTTTACGGCTTTGTCGTCTCCACCTCTTCCTGCAAGCAGTGGCCGGTTTCCGCGTTGAAGAGCGAAAACCAGCTGGAGACGTTAGCGCGGCAGTTCCGAATGACCCATCAGGAACGCATCGACCGAGCGTGCGCACTGACGGCCTTCGCGAATCGCCCACACTACGAGCGACTGGCCACGACGCATATCGCCCGCGGTGAAGACCTTGTCCACTGACGTGTAATACGCCTTGTCGCCTTCAGTCGACGCGCGCACGTTGCCACGGTTGTCCTTATCGACGCCGAACGCTTCGAGCACCGGCGACACCGGTTGCGTGAAGCCCATGGCCAGCAGCACCAGATCGGCCTTCATTTCGAATTCCGAGTTCGGCACTTCCTGCATCTTGCCGTCCTTCCATTCGACGCGCGCCGCGATCAGCTTCTCGACCTTGCCGTTCTTGCCTTCGAGGCGCTTGGTAGCAACAGCCCAATCGCGCGAGCAGCCCTCGTCATGCGACGACGACGTGCGCAGCTTGATCGGCCAGTACGGCCACACGAGCGGCTTGTTTTCCTCTTCCGGCGGTTGCGGCAGCAGTTCGAATTGCGTGACGCTCTTCGCGCCATGACGGTTCGACGTACCGACGCAGTCCGAACCCGTATCGCCGCCGCCGATCACGACCACATGCTTGCCCTTGGCGAGCAACTGGTTCGCGACTTTGTCGCCGGCATTGACCTTGTTCTGCTGCGGCAGGAATTCCATTGCGTAGTGGATGCCTTCCAGTTCACGGCCCGGCACTGGTAGATCGCGCGGCGTTTCCGAACCGCCGGCGATCACGACCGCGTCGAACTGTTCTTTCAGCTCGGCCGGTGTGATGGTTTCCTTCGCGGTGTTGCCGATGTGTTCCGGCAGCGAATCCGCCTTGCCGACGAACACGTTGGCGCGGAACGTCACGCCTTCGGCTTCCATCTGACGCATGCGGCGGTCGATCAGCCACTTCTCCAGCTTGAAGTCAGGAATGCCGTAACGCAGCAAGCCGCCGATCCGGTCGTTCTTTTCGAACACGGTGACATCGTGCCCCGCGCGCGCGAGTTGCTGCGCGGCGGCCAAACCGGCGGGGCCTGATCCGACCACGGCGACCTTCTTGCCGGTCTTGTGCTTCGGCGGCAGCGGCGCGACCCAACCTTCGGCCCACGCTTTGTCGATGATCGCGTGTTCGATCGACTTGATGCCCACCGGGTCGTCGTTGATGCCGAGCGTACATGCCGCTTCGCACGGCGCCGGGCAGATGCGGCCCGTGAACTCGGGGAAGTTGTTCGTCGAGTGCAGCACTTCGATCGCGTTCTTCCAGTCCTGATGGAACACCAGGTCGTTGAAGTCCGGGATGATGTTGTTCACCGGGCAGCCGTTGTTGCAGAACGGAATGCCGCAGTCCATGCAACGTGCGCCTTGAATCTTGGCTTCGTCGTCGGTCAGTGCCGCGACAAATTCCTTGTAGTGCTTCACACGCGTGAGCGGAGCTTCGTACGCCTCGTGGCGGCGCTCATACTCGAGAAAACCGGTTGCCTTGCCCATGTGGTTCTCTTCTCTATCTGTATCAGGTGAGGTGATCTACACCCGCCGCGTCGAACAATCGAATCGTCGAGCGCGGCGGGTACGGCTAAGTGTGACGTCTGCGGGTCGAGCCGCGGGCGGGTCAGTTAAGCGGCGAGTACTTCCTTGTTCGCCTTCTTCGCAGCCATTTCGCCCAGTGCGCGCTTGTATTCGGTCGGGAACACCTTCACGAACTGACGGCGCGACGCATCCCAGTTTTCCAGCAGCGCTTTCGCGCGCGGCGAACCCGTGAACTGGAAGTGACGTTCGATGAGACCCTTGAGCAGGGCTTCGTCGGTTGCGCCGCTGTGCCACAAGCCCTTGTCGACCGTGCGTTCCTGTTCAGCCTGTTGCAGAACCGGATCGAGCGCGACCATCGACTTGTTGCACTTGCCCGCGAACGTGCTGTCCGGGTCGTACACGTAAGCGATACCGCCCGACATACCGGCCGCGAAGTTACGGCCCGTTTCGCCGAGCACGATCACAGTGCCGCCCGTCATGTATTCGCAACCGTGGTCGCCCGTGCCTTCGACGACCGCAGTCGCACCGGAGTTACGCACGCAGAAACGCTCGCCGGCGACGCCGCGGAAGAACGCTTCGCCTTCGATCGCGCCGTACATCACCGTGTTGCCACAGATGATGTTTTCTTCGGACTTGCCGCGGAAATCGTTAGTCGGACGGATGATGATGCGGCCGCCCGAGAGGCCCTTGCCGACATAGTCGTTGCCGTCGCCAACCAGATCCAGCGTCACGCCTCTCGCGAGGAACGCGCCGAAACTCTGGCCTGCGGTGCCCTTCAACTGGATGTGAATCGTGTCGTCAGGCAAGCCGTCGTGGCCGTACTTCTTCGCGATCGTGCCGGACAGCATCGCGCCGACCGTACGGTTCACGTTGCGCACCGGCTGGATGAACGAGACGTGCTCGCCCTTCTCGATGGCGGCCTTGGCCTTCTCGATCAGCACGTGATCCAGTGCGCGGTCGAGACCGTGGTCCTGCACGTCGACGTGCTTGCGTGCCACGTCTGCCGACACCTGCGGCTGATAGAACACGCGCGAGAAGTCGAGACCCTTCGCCTTCCAGTGTTCGACGCCCTTCTTCATATCGAGCAACTCGGCGTGACCGATCAGGTCCTCGAACTTGCGGATGCCCAGTTGCGCCATGATTTCGCGCGCCTCTTCCGCAACGAAGAAGAAGAAGTTGACGACATGTTCCGGCTGGCCCTGGAACTTCGCACGCAGCACCGGATCTTGCGTCGCGACGCCGACCGGGCAGGTGTTCAGGTGGCACTTGCGCATCATGATGCAGCCTTCGACGACCAGCGGCGCCGTCGCGAAGCCGAATTCGTCCGCGCCGAGCAGCGCGCCGATCACGACGTCGCGGCCGGTCTTCATCTGACCGTCGGCCTGCACGCGGATACGGCCGCGAAGCTGGTTCAGCACCAGCGTCTGCTGCGTTTCCGCCAGACCCAGTTCCCACGGTGTACCGGCATGCTTCACCGACGACAGCGGCGATGCACCCGTACCGCCGTCATGACCGGCGATCACAACGTGATCGGCCTTCGCCTTGGCGACACCCGCTGCCACCGTACCGACGCCCGACTCCGACACCAGCTTTACCGACACGCTGGCGGCCGAGTTGGCGTTCTTCAGGTCGTGAATCAGTTGCGCCAGATCTTCGATCGAGTAGATGTCGTGGTGCGGCGGCGGCGAAATCAGGCCGACGCCCGGCACCGAGTAACGCAGCTTGCCGATGTATTCCGACACCTTGTGACCCGGCAACTGACCGCCTTCACCCGGCTTTGCGCCTTGCGCCATCTTGATCTGGATCTGATCGGCCGACGCGAGGTATTCCGCCGTCACGCCGAAACGGCCCGACGCCACCTGCTTGATCTTCGAGCGCAGCGAATCGCCGTCCTTCAGCGGAATGTCGACGATCACTTCATCGCCGATCACCGACTTCATGGTGTCGCCGTTCTTGATCGGAATGCCGCGCAGTTCGTTGCGATAACGGTTCACGTCCTCGCCGCCTTCGCCGGTGTTCGACTTGCCGCCGATGCGGTTCATCGCGACAGCCAGCGTGGCGTGGGCTTCGGTCGAGATCGAGCCCAGCGACATGGCGCCGGTGGCGAAACGCTTGACGATGTCCTTCGCCGATTCCACTTCGTCGAGCGGGATCGCCTTGGCCGGATCGAACTTAAATTCGAACAGGCCGCGGAACGTCATGTGGCGCTTGGTCTGATCGTTGATCAGATGCGCGTATTCCTTGTACGTCTGGTACGAATTGCTGCGCGCCGAGTGTTGGAGCTTGGCGATCGCATCCGGCGTCCACATGTGTTCTTCGCCGCGCACGCGATAGGCGTACTCGCCACCCGCGTCGAGCATGTTCGCGAGCACCGGGTTGTCGCCGAACGCGTCGCGATGCAGACGGATCGCTTCTTCCGCGACGTCGAACAGGCCGATCCCGCCGACCTTCGACGAGGTGCCGTTGAAGTACTTCGACACAAGGCCTTCAGCCAGACCCACAGCTTCGAAAATCTGCGCGCCGGTGTACGACATGTAGGTCGAAATGCCCATCTTCGACATGACCTTCTGCAGGCCCTTGCCGACCGCCTTCGTGAAGTTGTAGACCGCCTTTTCCGCCGACAGGTCACCCTTCAGGCCCGCTGCGAGCTGGCCGAGCGTTTCCATCGCGAGGTACGGGTGCACGGCTTCCGCGCCGTAGCCCGCGAGCAACGCGAAGTGGTGCGTTTCACGCGCCGAGCCGGTTTCCACGACGAGACCCGCGCTCGTGCGCAGACCGTGCTGGACGAGGTGCGTATGGATCGCGGCGGTGGCCAGCAGCGCCGGGATCGCCACATTGTCGCGGTCGGTCTTGCGGTCCGACACGATCAGCATGTTGTAGCCGGACTTGACCGCATCGACGGCTTCCGCGCACAGCGAAGCCAGACGCGCTTCGATGCCTTCCTTGCCCCAGGCCACCGGATAGCAGATGTTCAGTTCGTACGAGCTGAACTTGCCGCCCGTGTACTGATCGATCGCACGGATCTTGGCGATGTCCTTGAAGTCGAGCACCGGCTGCGACACTTCGAGACGCATCGGCGGGTTGATGTTGTTCGTGTCCAGCAGGTTCGGCTTCGGACCGACGAACGACACCAGCGACATCACCATGTTTTCACGGATCGGGTCGATCGGCGGGTTCGTGACTTGCGCGAACAACTGCTTGAAGTAGTGATAGAGCGTCTTGTTCTTGTTGGACATGACCGCCAGCGGCGAGTCGTTGCCCATCGAGCCGACGGCTTCTTCACCGGCTTGCGCCATCGGCGCCATCAGGAACTTGAGGTCTTCCTGCGTGTAGCCGAACGCCTGCTGGCGATCCAGCAAAGCAGCGGCTTCGCGGCGTTCCGTCGCGACGTCTTCGGCCTTCGGCTCGATTTCGTCGAGCTTGATTCGCACGGCGTCGATCCAGCTCTTGTACGGCTTGGCGTTGGCGAGGTTGTCCTTCAGTTCCTTGTCGTCGATGATGCGGCCGTGTTCCATGTCGATCAGGAACATCTTGCCCGGCTGCAGACGCCACTTCTTGACGATCTTCGACTCGGGGATAGGCAGCGTGCCCGCTTCCGACGCCATGATGACCAGGTCGTCGTCGGTGACGATGTAGCGCGCCGGACGCAGGCCGTTACGGTCGAGCGTGGCGCCGATCTGACGGCCGTCGGTGAAGGCGATCGCGGCGGGGCCGTCCCACGGCTCCATCATCGCGGCGTGGTATTCGTAGAACGCGCGGCGGTTGTCGTCCATCAGCGTGTGCTGTTCCCACGCTTCCGGGATCATCATCATCACGGCGTGGACGAGCGGGTAGCCGGCCATCACCAGCAGTTCGAGACAGTTGTCGAACGATGCCGTGTCGGATTGGCCCGGGTAGATCAGCGGCCACAGCTTGGGCAGATCGTCGCCGAGCACGTGCGACGCGATCGCGCCGGTACGGGCGTTCAGCCAGTTGACGTTGCCCTTCACCGTGTTGATTTCGCCGTTGTGGGCGATCATGCGGTACGGGTGAGCCAGTTCCCACGCCGGGAACGTGTTGGTCGAGAAGCGCTGGTGCACCAGCGCCAGCGCCGACACCGTGCGCTCGTCCTGCAGGTCGCGGTAATACACGCCGACCTGGCCAGCCAGCAGCAGCCCCTTGTAGACGACCGTGCGCGCCGAGCACGACGGCACGAAGTATTCCTTGCCGTGCTTGAGCTTGAGCGCCTGGATGCGGTGGCTCGCGGTCTTGCGGATCACGTACAGCTTCCGCTCGAGCGCGTCGGTCACCATGATGTCCTTGCCGCGGCCGATGAAGATCTGGCGGATCAGCGGCTCGCTCGCCTTGACGGTGGGCGAAATCGGCATGGTGTGGTCGACCGGCACGTCGCGCCAGCCCAGCACGACCTGGCCTTCGGCCTTCACCGTGCGTTCCAGCTCCTGTTCGCAGGCGAGACGCGATGCATGTTCCTTCGGCAGGAAGACCATGCCCACGCCGTACTCGCCGTTCGGCGGCAGCACGACGCCCTGCTTGGCCATTTCCTCACGATAGAAACCGTCCGGAATCTGGATCAGGATGCCCGCGCCGTCGCCCATCAGCGGATCGGCGCCGACGGCGCCCCGGTGGTCGAGGTTCTCGAGAATCTTCAGGCCCTGCTCGATGATCTCGTGGCTTTTCTTGCCCTTGATATGGGCGACGAAGCCGACGCCGCAGGCGTCATGTTCGTTTTGCGGGTCGTACAGACCTTGCGCGGCGGGAACCGGGTGAGTCGGTTGCTGGTGGTCGTTCATGGGGACACCGTCTGTGAGGGGCCGGACAGGCCGTTAAAACCGTTTTCTATTGCCGCAGTGCGCACCGCAACCGCGTCGGCGACTCAGTACGCTTGAATGCTACGCGTGCCAAAAAGTGCCGGAATTCGGAATATACGCGACGAATCAACGGAATAGCAAATAAAACATGGTGGTCGATCCCCAATTATCAACTTGGTGCATTGCGGCTATTTTTTATTGGTGCCATATCAAAAAGGTGCAGAAGAAAACGGCATGCGAAGATGCCGTTTCGGGTGCAGCCCTTTGATACGGAACGCTTTATTGCGTCTGCGGCGTTTCGCGGACCTTGCGCGGCCGCCCGCGCGGCAGCGGCGAAACGCGCCGGTTGGCGGCCCGCGCCGCCCATTCACGGTAGGTGTCGCTGCCCAGAACCCAGCCTTTCAGAGTGGCCTGCTGAAGCTGACTGGCTTCGCGTTCGTCGAGCGGTTGCTCGCACAACTCCCGGTAGGCGCGCTGTCGTTCGAACGGCGTATTGCCGAGCGACCAGTACAACGGATGGTCGGTAATCAGGCTGTCGAGCGTGAGGCCGATGTGATGGCGGTAGCTCGACCAGCGGTAGTCCTCGGGCGCGCTTACAAGCCCGGCGCGCACTGGCGACATCTCGACAACGCGGCTCGCCAGCAGGAAATACCGCTCCCCTTCGATTACCGTGGCACGGTAGCGGCCCTCCCACAGTGTGCCGCGACGCGCATAACGCCGGTTGAAGTGCGCAACGTAGCGGCGCCCCACCGCCTGCATTGCCTTCGGCAGGCTCGACTCCTCAGTGGGCGTGACGAGCAGTTGGACTGAGCCCGGCATCAACGCATACGCGTGGATGGACAAGTGATGGTCGCGTGAAGCCGCTTTTAAGCAGTCGATGAAAAGCTCGTAGTCCTGGTCGTCGACAAATGCGGGCTGCTGATCGAGTCCACGGAGGATGACGTGCTGCGGCTGGTCAGGGACATAGAGACGTGCAAGCCGTGCCATGCTGGAGTATCCAATAGTCGCGTTGGTATATACCCGAAGGTCCGAAAAGCCGCGTGGGCGCTGGGTTCGGCGCGGCGCGGCTTAACCAGAAACCGCCCGGCGCTTAGGGAGAAAGCTCTAACTGCCGCGTATGGTTTGTTTCAAACGTTGTGGTCATAATGAGCGGGCCTTTTTTGGAGGAGCACATATGAAATTAAAACAGGCCATAACGGGGATCGCGGCGCTCGCCTGCATGACGGCAGCTCACGCGCAATCGGCCGGCAGTTTTTACGCTACGACGGGGTGGTTCCATTTCGCCCCTCAAGACAGTAGCGATCCTTTGAAAGAAACAAGCGTCGGCGGGACACCCGTCAACATCTCAGTACCCGGCACAGGCGCTGGCATCGACAGCTCCGACACCCTCGGCTTAAGCCTAGGCTACTTTGTCACCGATCACATCTCCGCGGAAGCCGAAATTGGCATTCCGCCGAAATTCAACCTGCTAGGCACAGGCACCTTCGGGCAATTCGGTACGCTCGGCTCCGCGAAGCAATGGAGTCCTGCTCTCCTGTTCAAATACTACTTCAACGACGCCACCGCGGCGTTCCGACCGTATGCCGGGCTCGGCGTCACGTACGTCTGGTTCACGGACGCGAAGATCACCAACACTGCGTTTGAACAAGGCGTACTGCATGGTCCGACCTCGGTATCGACGGATCGTTCCTGGGCACCGGTGTTTAATCTCGGTTTCAACTATGCGTTCACCAAACACTGGTTCGCAGGCCTCTCCGTCTCATACATACCGCTCAGCGTAACCGCGAAACTGACCTCGAACGCTGCGACTCCGGTTGGCAACCTGACCGTGACGTCCGAGGCAAAAATCAGACTCAACCCGATCGTTACTTTCGCGAAGATAGGTTACGTCTTCTAGGGAGGCAGGCTGTGCCTGCATGGATCGAACCGTCGCGAACAGTCCGCACCTCGGCCAAACGCCGTCACACACGTGACGGCGTTTTTGATTCTATGCCTCTGTCACCTATTTTGGTAAATGCCGGATGCGTTGTAATTTTGACCACCGATCGACCTTTCCAGTGCAATTTCTGCCGCCAGCAACCGTCGGCACGTGTGTGATGACCTCGCTGGAACACCGCGCAGCCTTTGGCATCGAAGTTGCGTGACGCCATGTTTCGCATGAGTATGCGGAGACTTTTATCATCCTCATCGACGGAGCGACCATGACAACACTTCCGAACACGCGAGACGCCCTCGGCGAATCCTGGACCACCACGAGCCGCCGTGCGCGGCGTATTGCTCGCCGTAGCCGCCATGCGGCCGCAGATATCGCAGGTGAACTGCGCACGCTGATGTCGGAACTCGAATCCACCCTGGCGGACGGCACCCAGGCCGACGCGGTGGCGCTGCGCAGCAAACTGCACAAGCAGCTCGGCGCAGCACGCGAGCGCCTGAACGACACCCGTGAAGCCATGCGCGAACGCGCTGAAGTGGCGATTGCCGATGCCGACGACTACGTGCATGAAAACCCTTGGCAGACAATTGCAATCGTCGGCGGCGTTGCGCTGATTGCCGGCGCGCTGTTCGCGTCGCGGCTGCGGTAGGCGGGATGTAGCGACAAGCGGAGAGACGGGCCGCCGCCTGTCGGCGCGGGCCCGTTCAGTTGTCGTCGATCACGAACAGCCGCTGATACTCTTTCACCGCGTATCGATCCGTCATGCCCGCGATGTAATGGGCGATCAGGCGCGGTTGCTGCGACGCGTCCGTCGATTGATAACCGGGTGGCAATAGCCGCGAATCTTCGGTGAACGCATCGAACAGACCGGCCACCACTCGACGCGCCTTGTTGGCCATGCGCATCACGCGATAGTGGCGGTACAGGTTTTTGAACAGAAACCGCTTGAGCGCCGCCGCCTGCGCGGCGATCGCTTCACTATGCGCGACCAGCGGCGGTGCGGCGCGCACTGCGTCCAGCGAGACTGGCGCGTGCCTTGCAAGATTGAGCAAGGTCGTATCGATCAGGTCGACGATCAACGTATTGATGATGCGGCGCACCGTCTCGTGAATCAGCCGACGCCCTTCGATCTGCGGAAAGTCGCCGCGCGCCGCCACGTAGTGCGTCTGCCATAACTCGACTTCGGCAAGCTGCTCCACCGTGAGCAAGCCTGAGCGCAAGCCGTCGTCGACATCGTGGTTGTTATACGCAATCTCATCGGCGACATTGGCGATCTGCGCTTCGATGGAAGGCTGCCGCCCCTCCAGAAAGCGCTCGCCGAGCGCGCCGAGCCGCCGCGCGTTCTCACGCGAGCAGTGCTTGAGAATGCCCTCCCGCGTTTCGAAGCAGAGATTCAGGCCGTTGAACGCGCCGTAGTGCTCCTCCAGATCGTCGACCACCGCGAGGCTTTGCAGGTTGTGCTCGAAGCCGCCATGCTCGCGCATACATTCGTTCAGCGCATCCTGGCCCGCATGGCCGAACGGCGTATGACCGAGATCGTGCGCAAGCGAAATGGCTTCGACGAGGTCTTCATTGACGCGCAGGTTGCGAGCCACCGAACGGGCAATCTGCGCGACTTCCAGGCTATGCGTGAGTCGCGTGCGAAACAGATCGCCTTCGTGATTCACGAATACCTGAGTTTTGTATTCAAGCCGGCGGAACGCCGTCGAATGGACAATGCGGTCGCGATCGCGCTGGAATTCGGTGCGCGCGCTTGGCGCGGCTTCGGGATAGTGGCGGCCGCGCGACTGCGCGGAATGCGCTGCATACGGCGCGAGATGCGCTTCGAGTGCCTCCTGCGAAGGCACGCCGCTCACCGGCGTGCCTGCGGGGTCATGCTTTACATCGTCGCTGCGCCTGTCAGTCACCGGATTCTCCGAAACATGGGCGGCGCCTCGTGACGCTGGTGCGTGTTGCCTTGCTGCTAAGCCTCTGCCGAGTCGGTTTAGACGGCGGCGACCAGCGTGGCATGCACCTCGGCGTCGGGCGCCTGGGTGATCAGCGTCTCACCGAAACGCTTCAGCAGAATGAATTTGATCGCGCCGGCTTCCGCCTTCTTGTCGACCCGCATGAGGTCGACATAACGCGACTCGCCGAGCGCAGGCGCCCGGGTGGGTAGATGCGCGGCAACGATCACATCGACCAGACGCTTGCGCGCCGCTTCGTCGAGATAACCCATGCGCACGGACAGGTCCGCCGCCATCACCATCCCGCAGCCGACCGCCTCGCCGTGCAGCCATTCGCCGTAGCCGAGTCCGGCTTCGATCGCATGGCCGAACGTGTGGCCGAAATTGAGAATCGCGCGCAGCCCGCCTTCGCGCTCGTCCTGCGCCACGACCGAAGCCTTGATCTCACACGAGCGCTTGACCGCCCCGGCCAGCGCTTCGGGCTCGCAGCGATTGAGCGCCTCGATGTTCGCTTCGATCCAGCCGAAGAAACCGGCGTCGGCAATCGCGCCGGTCTTGATCACTTCGGCGACGCCCGCGGCCAGTTCGCGCGCCGGCAGCGTGCGCAGCGCGCCGATGTCGGCGATCACGGCCTGCGGCTGATAGAACGCGCCGATCATATTCTTGCCGAGCGGGTGGTTGATGCCCGTCTTGCCGCCCACCGACGAATCCACCTGCGATAACAACGTAGTCGGCACCTGGATGAACGGCACGCCGCGCATGTAGCAGGCCGCGGCAAACCCCGTCATGTCGCCGATCACGCCGCCGCCCAAGGCAATCAGCGTGGTCTTGCGATCGGCGCGCGAGCCCAGCAGCGCGTCGAAAATCAGGTTCAGGGTTTCGAGGTTCTTGTACGCTTCGCCGTCGGGCAAAACGACCGTGGAGACCTGCTTGCCGAGCGGCGCCAGCGCGGCGCGCAGCTTGTCGCCGTAAAGCGGGTCGACCGTGGTATTCGTGACGATCGTGACCGAACTGCCGGCGATATGCGGCGCGAACAACGCGGTCTGGCCGATCAGATCGGCACCGATATGGATGGGGTAGGCGCGCTCGCCCAGTTCGACATTGACGGTAATCATACGGTCCATTATGACGCAGGATGTTTGGCGACGCCGGCCATCTCGAGCTGCATCAGAACCATGTTGACGAGTCCGTTGACCGAAGGCCGGCCAGTTTCGATCACGAAGTGCGCGCATTCCCGGTATAGCGGATCGCGTACTTCGTAGAGCGCTTCGAGGCGCGCTTTGGGGTCTTCAGTCTGCAAAAGCGGGCGATTCTTGTCGCGCCGGGTGCGCAGCCACAGATCGTGCGGATTGGCGCGCAAATAGATCACCACGCCCCGATTTTGCAGCGCTTCGCGGTTTTCCGGCCGCAGCACCGCGCCGCCGCCTGTGGCCAGCACGATATTTTCGCGCCCGGTCAGGTCGGAAATCACGTGCGCTTCGCGATCGCGAAAGCCCGCTTCGCCTTCCAGTTCGAAGATCACCGGGATGCGCGCGCCCGTACGCGCCTCGATTTCATGGTCGGAATCGAAGAACGGGCGATCGAGACGGCGCGCAATGGCCCGGCCCACGGTGGTTTTGCCTGCCCCCATGAGCCCTACAAAAAATACATTGGCGTGTGCGTCCCGCGCTTGCAACGGTGTCCCTCTGGCTAATCCGGTATGGTTCGTGCCGCAGCTTACTGGCAAAGCGGCTGCCTTGTCGAGCCTGCAGGCCGCCGCTGGAGAGCGGCGGCAGCGTGCCCCTAATTTGTCTGAACGACGCGCGGCGTGATGAAAACTGCCAGTTCACTGCGCTGGTCCCGATGGGCCCGATGGCGGAAAAGCGCGCCTAAAACCGGTATTTTGCCCAGGACCGGCACCCGCGTCACATCGTCCCGGTTGTCGGTCGCGTAAATTCCGCCGATCGACACCGTACCACCATCTTCGACTTCGACGCGCGTTTGCACGTGTTTGGTATTGATCGCGGGCCCGGCGTCGGTCTGCTCGCCGACGCTGTCCTTGGCGACGTCGAGGTCCAGCACCACTCTGCCGTCCGGCATGATTTGCGGCTCGACCTCCAGTTTGAGCGTGGCGCGGCGAAACTGCACGCCCGACACGCCCTGCCCCACTTTCGCCTGATAGGGCAATTCGGTGCCTTGCTCGACGACCGCTTTCATCCGGTCCGCCGTCACGACCCGGGGGCTCGAGACGATTTCGCCGCGCCCTTCGGCCTCCAGCGCGCTCAGCTCGATGTTCAGGAGCCGCGTCGCCCCGGCTGCGAACAAGGTCAGCCCGGCGGTGGCGGCGTCGAAACCGGAAATCGGCCGCGCCGACAGATCGTACACGGTGCCGTCCTTGCCGCCCGTCAAGCCTCTGGCGGTGCCGTCGGCGTTGGCGGCCGCCATGGAGAGCCGCACGCCGAGATTGCGCGAAAAACCATGCTCACCCTCGACGATACGCGCTTCGATCAATACCTGACGGGTTGGCCGGTCGACGGACGCAAGCAACGCCGTGATTTGCGCGAGGCGTCCTTCGAGATCGGTGACGAACAACAGGTTGGTGCGCGGATCGGCAGTCGCGGCACCGCGTTTGGACAGCACGCGCTGGTTTCCGGCACCGGTCAGCAAGCGCCGCACGTCTTCGGCCCGAGCGTAGTGCAGCTCGAACGTGCGGCTTGCGAGCGGCTCAAGGTCAGCGGCTCTCGCGTGCGCTTCGAAACGCTGCCGTTCGCGCGCAGCCAGATCCGCGATCGGCGCGACCCAGATCACGTTGCCGTGGCGCTCCATGGCGAGCCCGTTGACGTCGAGCAAGGTATCGAACGCGGTGCGCCACGGCACCTTGTCGAGTCGCAGGGATACGGCGCCACGCACTCTCTCGCTCGCGACGATGTTCAGGCCGGTGAACTGGGCGAACGCGTTAAGCACCGCGCCGAGTTCCGCGCGCTGGAAGTTAAGCGAAATCGGTTTGTCGTCGGCGGCGAGTTTGGCGTCTGCCGGCGTTTTCGGTGCGTCGCTCAGGCGCGCAAGCGGAGGCAGCGGCACAGGCGGCCCCTCGAGCGCCGAGGTTCCAGTGGCGTCGTTGTACGCCGACGCCGCGGATTGCCTCCGTAGCGGCACTGAACCGTCTGCGTCGCCGGCCAGGTCGTCGGCGCGTCCGATGTCAGCGGTTGCCGCCGCTCGGGATACGCCAGAGTCAGCGACGGAGTCGTCCACGGAATTGTCGCGGAACGGGTTGGGTACTTCGGCAGCGGTGCCGCGTGGTAACGGCGGCACGTCGTATCGAGCATCGGGCGGCGCAATGGCGTCGTCGAGCGGCATGTATGCGGGCAGCGGCGGCAACGGTGGGGTTGAGGCGTGCGCGATGCCGAGGCTTATCGCCATGCATGCGACCAGGCCGCGAAGCAGGCCGCAAAGCGAATTGTGAATCGAGCTGCGAGCCACGTTGCGAACCGGGCCCCCACACATCCTTCCAGGCAAGCCGCGACACACGCCAGAACCAAACCACACACGAACGCCGACACGCGACTCTGCGCGACCGAACGGCTTCATCAGCCTCATCAGGATGTCTCCGTCAGTGCCAGCGTGCGTGTCGCGCCGCCATTGGCCAGCGTGATGCTAAGCGCGTCGAGCCGCGTGACGCGCTCGGTACCGAGTTGCTGCCCGGACACGACCGTGGTCGCGCCATCCGGCGTATCGAGCAAGGCGAGTCCGCGTGTGCGATCGTGCAGCAAGCCGACCAGGCGCAATTGCGAAGCATCAGGCGGCGGCTCACCGGATGCGAGCATCTGTGGAAGCGAGAACGGATCGAAGAACACGATGTTTTCTTCGTCATCCGAATCTAGGCTTTCGTCGGCAAACGCGTCCGCGGTCGCAGTCGAAGGCAGCGGCCTCAGCGCGCTGAATACGTGCAGCGTTGCCCTCACCGCTAACGAATCGGCATCGCGCTTGACCGTCACGTCGACGGGCACGATCAGCACCGGCAGATCCGATAGGCCGCGCAGAAATGCCATCAGGTGGACGAAATCGGTGTGCGCGGTGAGCTGTACAGGGCGCATGCTTTCGGCACCTGAGCCGCTAGCGGCGCCCGGTTCCACCGAGAGCAACGAAACGCTATTTTGCGCCGCGAGTTCGGATACGATCCGCACGTCGTCCGCGGAGGTCCATGACGCAGGCAGTTGTGCGCCCGGCATGGCGGCAACTTCCCGACGCAGCGCGGGCAATTGCGTCAGCGCACGGTGCGCGTCCGTGAGATGCCGCGTGGCCGCCTCCAATGCCGTACGGCTCGCCTCGACCCCGCCGAGATCGGCCACAACCCAGCCATGCGTGCCAAGTCCGAACACCACTGCAGCGATCAGCAATGCGACCGCCCAACGGCGCCGGCGACTCCAGGCAGCGAGCGGCACACGTGCGCGCTTCATCCACTGGGAAAAAGCGGGCCGCGCGCTTGCCGCGCCGCCGAACCCGACAAAAGTCGTACTCATTTCGTATCTCCTGATTGTTCAGATTTCATCTGACGTTGCGCGGCCAGACCCGACGTATAGGCCGTTTTCTTCGGCGGGTCGCCCCAGCGCAGATGCGCTCCGAATTCGATCGGGCCGGTCACGCTGGCCGCCGCCACCGAACTGCTGCGTGGCGCCGAGCGACGCAGATCGCTCACCTCGGCGCCCTTCACGCCGCGGATCGCACTCAAGCGTTTGAGCCACTCGGCCGATGCGATATGTCCGCGCGAGGTCGCGAGCAACTCCGTCTCATGCTCGCGCTGCCGCATCTGCTGCAACACCACGCCGTCACCTGGTTCAAAACTCAACGCATCCAGCAAATCGCGCAAATGCGTAAGCGGCTCGGACAGGTTCATCGCACGCGCCGCGCCTTTGCGCTGTTCGTCCTGCACCCGCAGCAATCTGGCGTGCTCGGCGAGCGGTTCGGCCAGTTGCGCAAGCGATTGTTCGATCGTCGCGCGCTGCGCATCCAGCCGCGCCCTTTCGAATGCCTGCCATTCGACTAACGCGAACACGGCCGCAAAGCCGGCGAGCGCGGCGGCAAACCATTCGAGCAAACGCCGCCGGCGCGCGAGACGAGCGTTGCGTTGCCTGTACGGCAGCAGATTGAAGCCGCCGAGCCACGGCCGTGCTAAGCGCGCGCCACGCGTAGAGGCCCGCGTGTCCGGGCCCGCCGGATCCAAATGAGGCTGCAGACCGCGCATCATTCGAGTACTCCGCGCAGCGCAAGTCCGAATGCGACCGCGGCGGCAGGCTCGTGCAACAGCGGATCGTGCAGTTGACGCGCACGCCCACCCAACGCCGCACACTCGAACGGCAGCACAGTGCAGCCCAACACGTCGGCGATATCCGCAATCGAGAAACCCACGCTGTCGAGCAGATCGACCTCGCCGCTCAACAACGCACAATCGAGTACCGGGCCGTGGACGAGATCACGCAACGCGTCGGCGAGATCGGCGTGTTCGGGCGCCGGGTAGCGCATTTCGCCGACCAGGCAGTCGTCGACGATGCGCCAGCCATACACGCCGTCCGTGCCGATCCAGAGCGCGACATAGGGCTCGTGCGGATCGAGTTCGTGACTCGCCGCGTAGCGCATTGCACGCAAAGCCGCGTGCGGCTCGCCATCGATCGCGGTGAGCGAGATGCCGGCGGTCGCTGCGCATTCGATACGCGCTTCGAGATGCTGGCGCGCGGTTGCGGCGATCGTCACCGAACGGATCGGCGAACGCGTTTCGTCGACGAACCAGTCGACAGCCAACGCATGCCGCTCGAGGCCTGCGATGCGCTCGACTTCGTTCATCACCGCCGGCTCGAGTTCGGCGAGTTCATGCCCGCCGTCTCCCACGCAACCGGCGAGCGCGGCTAGCCGTGTGAGCGGCACGGTAGTGGTCAACGTGGCCGAGGCAGGCAGCGCCATCGCGCAGCGCAATGCATGCGTCGCGCAACGCACGCGCCACCGCATGCCGGTCGGCGATCTCTGTGCCGGCCATTGCGCCTGCGCCGAGCGGCACAGTGCTCGCATGTTCGATATGCAGCGCGGCACGTGCGCGCGAATGCTGACTCACCACGACCAGCCGCACGGACTGCGAACCCACATCGATTCCCGCAGCAAAACGCTGCGCACCGAGTTGCACACCTTGAAGCCACGAACTTTTGAACGTCATCACGCCCTCCCTCAGACTCACGCGACGAACCATTCGAACGCGAGTAGCGAGGGAGGATTGTGCTTAGCCGCGTCGCCGCGCGACACTCAGCCGAATGGCTAACGTTGCGCGACGCGCGCGCTCTCTGCCATCAAAGCGGCTACAGTGAAGTCATTCCCGCGCGGTGTGCAGACTTGTCAAGAACTGTCAGTAAGCATGCCGAAAGCTGAAAAGCGAGGCGGCTATAATCGCGGGACTGTTTTTTGGTGCCCATATGCAATCCACGTCTCCTACGTCTCCGCCGCCCGCGCCGCAGAAGCGCAAACGCCCCTTGTGGCTCAAGCTCATCATCGGCTTTGTGGGTCTGATCGTTGCAGGCATCCTGTGCGTGCTGCTGGTGCTCGGTTATGCGCTGGTGGTAGCAACGCCGAACCTGCCGTCGCTCGATGCGCTGACCGACTACCGGCCAAAGGTGCCATTGCGCATCTATACGGCTGACCACGTGCTGATCGGCGAATTCGGTGAAGAGCGGCGCGACATCGTCCATATCCAGGACGTGCCCGATAGCCTGAAGAAAGCCGTGCTGGCAATCGAAGACGCGCGCTTCTACGATCACGGCGGCGTCGACCTCACAGGCATCGCGCGAGCCGGCTTCGTCGCACTGACCAACGGCCACGCCACGCAAGGCGCCAGCACGATCACCATGCAGGTGGCGCGCAACTTCTTCCTGTCGAGTGAAAAGACCTACACGCGCAAGATCTACGAGATGCTGCTCGCGTACAAGATCGAGTCGAAGCTGTCGAAAGATCAGATTCTCGAGGTGTACATGAATCAGATCTATCTCGGGCAGCGCGCGTACGGCTTCGCGAGCGCGGCGCGGGTGTACTTCGGGAAAGATCTGAAGGACCTGACCCTGGCGGAATCCGCCATGTTGGCGGGTTTGCCGAAGGCGCCGTCCGCGTATAACCCGGTGGTCAATCCGAAGCGCGCGAAGATCCGCCAGGAGTACATCCTGCAGCGCATGTACGAACTGCACTACATCACTCAGGAACAATACGACGAGGCAAGCAGGCAGCCGCTGATCGTCAAGGGCGCGGGCAAGGAATTCAGCGTGCACGCGGAGTACGTCGCGGAAATGGTGCGGCAGATGATGTACGCGCAGTATCGCGAAGAGGCGTACACGCGCGGCCTGAACGTCGTGACCACCATCGACTCGGCCGATCAGGACGTCGCTTACCGGGCGCTACGCAAAGGTCTGATGGACTACGAACGGCGCCACGGCTATCGCGGGCCCGAAGCCTTCATCGATTTGCCGTCCGATGCGGACGACCGCGAACAGGCCATCGACGACGCGTTGCTCGAACATCCCGACAACGGTGAAATCATCGCCGCGGTGGTTACGGCGGCGAACCCGAAGCAGGTGCAGGCCACCTTCATCGACGGCAACGTCGCGACCATTCAGGGCGACGGCCTGCGCTTCGCGCAGTTCGCGCTCGGCACGCGCGCGCAGCCGAATCAACGCGTGCGGCCCGGCGCGATCATTCGCGTCGTGAAGGATGACGACGGCAACTGGTCGATCACGCAGTTGCCGCAAGTGGAAGGCGCGTTCGTTTCAGTGATCCCGCAAGACGGAGCGATTCGCGCGCTGGTCGGCGGTTTCGACTTCAACAAGAACAAGTTCAACCACGTGACACAAGCGTGGCGTCAGCCGGGTTCGAGCTTCAAGCCGTTCATCTATTCGGCCTCGCTCGAAAAGGGGCTCGGGCCGGCTACGGTGATCAACGATGCGCCGCTGTTTTTCAGCGCTGCTGAGACAGGCGGCCAGGCGTGGGAACCGAAGAACTACGGCGGCGGTTTCGATGGTCCGATGACCATGCGCACCGCGCTGCAGAAGTCGAAGAACCTCGTGTCGATTCGCATCCTGAACCACATCGGCACCAAGTACGCGCAGCAATACATCACGCGTTTCGGCTTCGACGCGGATCGTCACCCGGCTTATCTGCCGATGGCGCTCGGCGCGGGACTCGTTACCCCCTTGCAGATGGCTGGCGCATTCTCGGTGTTTGCTAACGGCGGCTATCGCATCAACCCGTATCTGATCGCGGAAGTCACCGATCAGCGCGGCATCGTCGTGGCGCACGCGCAACCGCTGGTCGCCGAGCAAAGCGCGCCGCACGCGATCGAACCGCGCAATGCGTATGTGATGAACAGCCTGCTGCAAAGCGTCGCGCAACGGGGCACGGGCGCGAAGAGCAACGTGCTGAAGCGTACCGACCTCGGCGGCAAGACCGGCACGACCAACGATTCGCGCGATGCGTGGTTCGCCGGCTATCAGCACACGCTCACGGCCATTGCGTGGATTGGCTACGACAACCCGCGCAGCCTCGGCGACAAGGAAACGGGCGGCGGCCTCGCGTTGCCGGTGTGGATCGAATACATGGCACGCGCGCTCAAGGGCGTGCCGGACTACAAGATGCCGATGCCCGACGGTGTGACCGAGCTCGGCTCAGAACTGTATTTCGACGACTTCACGCCGGGCCACGGTTTCGTCTCGACGGTCGGTATCAGCCAGGCAGCGCTGGATGCCGAGGCGAGCGGCGCGTCCGCGGCCGCGCCCGAGCAAGTCGGCGAACAGGAAAAGCAGGACATCATGAATCTGTTCCGCGGGCACTAAAGACGCGCTCAGAAGAGGCGGCAACGTCCGCCAGAAAAAAACCGCCGCGCTCGATGCGCGGCGGTTTTTATCAAGCGCTTTACGCTTCGAAGTGAACCGGCTCGCCGGCCTGCTGCGTCGCGTACTCCGACAGCGCAGCAAAAAACTCCGTGCCGCTGCGCGTGTCGCGCCATTCACCGTCGATGAAACGGAAGTGGAAACCACCCGCTTTCGCGGCGATCCAGATCTCGCTCATCGGCGGCTGCAGGTTGACGATGATCTTCGTGCGGTTCTCGAATTCGAGGGTCAGGACGTTGCCGCTGCGCTCGAGTTCGATGTCGGCTTCCGTGTCGTCGAGCGCGCGTTCGATGGCGGCTAGCGCGGCTTCCGCGCGGGTCAGGTAATCACTATCGGACATGCTAAACTCCATCGATTATTTATTCAGGGACAGTCATGCGAGTCGTATCTCGGATGCGCGCGGCGGCGCCCGGCCGCGCGATTGTAGCGGGTTTAGCCATTCTCGCAGGTTGTGCACTTGCCGGCTGCGGGCAACGCGGTTCGCTCTATTTGCCCACCGTGCCGCCGCTACCGGCCAAGCCGATCGATCGCACGCAACCGCCGTCGCCGGATGAAGTGAAATCGGGTGTGGGAACCCCCTCCCCGATGGGTGACGTACCGGATACTTCTGGCGCACCGCTCTCGTTGTCGCCGGAAAGCGAACTCGCCGCACCTCCCGCATCTGCTGCGACGCCAGCGCAGCCTGCTTCCGCCGTCACTCCCGCTCAATAAGACTTTCGCATGACTCGATCCGCATTTGACTACGTCGACGGCGTGTTGCACGCCGAGGGCGTGTCCGCCGCCTCACTCGCCGAACAGTTCGGCACGCCGCTGTACGTCTATTCGCGCGCTGCACTCACCGAAGCGTGGAATGCCTACGCAGGCGCTTGCGCCGGCCGCCGTGCGACCGTGCACGTCGCCGTCAAGGCCAATAGCAATCTCGCGGTGCTGAACGTATTCGCGCGCCTTGGCGCGGGCTTCGACATCGTGTCGGGCGGTGAGCTGGCGCGCGTGCTGGCCGCTGGCGGCAAAGCGGAAAACACCGTGTTTTCCGGCGTCGGCAAGCATGCGGACGAGATGCGTCAGGCGCTCGCGGCCGGCGTCAAGTGCTTCAACGTCGAATCGATTCCCGAGCTCGACCGCCTGAATGCGGTGGCGGCGGAACTGGGCAAAAAGGCCCCCGTCTCGCTGCGCGTGAATCCTGACGTCGACGCGAAAACGCATCCATATATTTCCACCGGCCTGAAGTCGAACAAATTCGGTGTCGCGTTCGAAGATGCACGCGCTACGTATCGCGCCGCCGCGGCAATGACGCATCTCGACGTGGTCGGCATCGACTGCCATATCGGCTCGCAGATCACTGAAGTCGCGCCGTATCTGGACGCGGTCGACAAGGTTCTCGAGCTGGTCGAACAGATCGAACAGGACGGCGTGAAGATTCGCCACATCGACGTAGGTGGTGGTCTCGGCATCACATATGACGACGAAACCCCGCCGGAAATCGGCGACTTCGTGCGCACCGTGCTGGATCGCATCGAAGCGCGCGGTCATGGGCATCGTGAAGTGTATTTCGAGCCGGGCCGTTCGCTGGTCGGCAATGCGGGTGTACTGCTCACACGCGTCGAGTTTCTGAAGCCTGGCGCGGAAAAGAACTTCGCCATCGTCGACGCGGCGATGACCGATCTTGCGCGCCCGGCGATGTACGAGGCGTATCACGCGATCGAGGCTGTCGTTAAGCGCGACGTGCCCGCCCACGTGTACGACGTGGTCGGCCCGGTTTGCGAAAGCGGCGATTGGCTGGGTCGTGAGCGTCTGCTGGCAGTCGAACCGGGCGATCTGTTGGCGATTCGCTCGGCTGGCGCCTATGGCTTTGTGATGAGCTCGAACTACAACACCCGTCCGCGTGCGGCCGAGGTGATGGTTGATGGTACACAGGTGCATGTCGTCCGTGCACGTGAAGAGGTGATGCAGTTGTTTGCGGGCGAGACGATCTTGCCGGCGTAAACGTCAGAGCTTGGACTCATCCATGAAAAAGGCGATGCCACTGCGGCATCGCCTTTTCTTATTTGCGCGCCGCACCTGATGGTCAGCGTGTCTTTACCCTCCGCTCGCGCAGCCATACGAGCAAACGCCACCCCAGCAACGCGACCATGATTGCGCCGTAGATCTTCGGCAAGATCAGGTCGTGCTTGCCCGCCTTCATCCACCAGAAGTGCAGGATCGCGAGCCCGCCGATCGCATAGATCGCGCGATGCAATGTCTGCCAGCGGCGTCCAAGTTTGCGCACCATCGCGCGCGGCGATGTAACGGCCAACGCGATCAGCAGCACGAACGCCGCGAAACCCACAGTGATGAAAGGCCGCTTGCCGATGTCCTTGAGAATCGCGGCAACGTCGAACCACTTGTCGAACCACAGGTACGTGGTGAAGTGGAGCGTCGCGTAGAAGAATGCATACAGACCTAGCATCCGGCGGAACCTTGCCAATGCAGTGATGCCGGTCAGTCGACGCAACGGCGTCACCGCCAGCGTGATGCAAAGAAAGACGAGCGTCCACAGGCCCGTCGAGCGCGTGATGAACTCGATCGGATTCGCGCCTAGCCGATCGGTCACGCCGAACAGCACGATGCGCGCGAGCGGATACCACGCCGCAATGAACACCACGATCTTCGCGGGCACGACCCAGCGCGCACCGGTGGCGGGCCGCTTTGTCGTCGCTGACGCCGGCCCTTTGGCACGCAGCGTTGTGCGTGAGGTCTCGGTAACGGGTTGAGTATCGGAAACCATAATCGCGCCGTCGCCTAGAAGTTCTTCTTCAGGTCCATGCCCTGATACAGCGACGCGACCTGATCGCCGTAGCCGTTGAACATCAACGTCTTGCGCTTGGGCGTGAAGAAACCATCTTCACCGATGCGCCGCTCGGTGGCCTGACTCCAGCGCGGGTGATCGACGTTCGGATTTACGTTCGAATAGAAACCGTATTCGTTCGAAGCATACGTGTTCCAGCTTGTCGGCGGCTGCTTGTCGAGAAAGCGGATCTTCACCAGCGACTTCGCGCTTTTGAAGCCGTACTTCCACGGCACCACCACACGGATCGGCGCGCCGTTCTGATTCGGCAACACCTGACCGTAGAGACCCATCGTCAGGAACGTCAGCGGGTTCATTGCTTCGTCCATTCGCAGACCTTCGGTGTATGGCCAGTCGAGTACCGGCGTCGACAGCCCGGGCATTTGCGACGGATCGGCGAGCGTGATGAATTGCACGTACTTCGCGTTGCCGGTCGGCTGCACTCGCTTGATCAACTCCGAGAGCGGCACGCCGATCCACGGTATCACCATCGACCAGCCTTCGACACAACGTAACCGGTACACGCGTTCTTCGAGCGGCGCGAGCTTCAGCAATTCGTCGATGTCGTACACCTTCGGATTCTTGATTTCGCCCTCGACGCTCACCTTCCACGGGTGCGGACGCAACGTACCGGCGTTGTGCGCGGGATCCGCCTTGTCGGTACCGAACTCATAGTAGTTGTTGTACGTGGTGATGTCCTTGTACGGCGTGATCTTGTCGAGCGCGACGAACTTCGGGTTGGTCTTCGCCATGAGCTTCTGCGCCTTCGGATCCGGCGACGAATACGCGGCCAGCGCTTCGCCGTTCACACCGATCAGACTGCCGAGCGCCAGCGCACCCGCGGCCTGTAATACGCGCCGCCGGTTCTCGAAGACATGCTGAGGCGTGATTTCACTGCGTGCGATGTCATCGCCGACGAGTTGAGTTCTGTCGTTTCGCTTGATCCACATCGTGCTGCTCCTTGCCGGCCCATCGGGTTGTCTATCTTACGGGGCCATATTGATGAATCGGCTCGTTTAGCCACTCGCCCAGCCATCCTTGGGTGCTGATCTAACAAACACACTGGATGCAGCGAATATTCCGCCGGACGTAAAAAAACCGCCGGTGCGAAGCACTCGGCGGTTTTTAGTCGGCTCAGAACGGCCGATCTTACAGCTTGCCGTAGCTATGCAGCCCCGACAGGAACATGTTGACACCGAGGAAGGCGAAGGTCGTCACCAGCAGGCCAGTCAGTGCCCACCATGCCGCCACCGCGCCGCGCAGGCCCTTCATCAGGCGCATATGCAGCCAGGCCGCGTAGTTCAGCCACACGATCAGCGCCC
>CABFVV010000030.1_pt1 | contig 94111 bp, 87 predicted proteins | sample 8864751 | NCBI WGS metagenome assembly CABFVV01 (sample SAMEA5735770, study PRJEB23740) | soil metagenome | biome: forest; feature: forest soil; material: soil | place: USA | collected 2013-10-13 | depth 0.1 m | reverse complement strand
AGCGTCGTGGTCGTGACAGGCGACCCGCCGCCCGACCGTGGACAACCCGCGATTCAACCTTATCGGGAGGTGCCACACCGCATTAGACTCAACTGCAAATCTATCCGTCGAACCGGGTCAACCTCAAAGAACAAAATGGTCTTTGGGGTGGACTACACACGCGACGCTCAGCGTGACCAGTACAACTACAACGTAGACCCGTATTCGCTACTTCTGAACGACCAGCGCAGCAGCAATCGGGAGGGCGTCTATGCCGAAGATGAATTGCAGTTACCGGCGAATTTTTCGCTGAATGCGGGGCTTCGCTATGACCAGGAAACCGTCTCGGGCCGGAATGTCAGCCCGCGACTGGCTCTTGAGTACAAGGCGTCCCCGAGAGACACGTTCAAGCTTGTCTATGGGCAAGCCTACCGGGCGCCCAACGCCTACGAGCTTTACTACGCGGTTCCGGGCGCCGGCGGACAGATGGCGAATCCCTCGCTAAAGGCTGAGCACATCACAACCAATGAATTCATATACGAACGACAGATCGGAAAATCCGGCCGCGCAACCCTTTCGTTGTTCCACTATGACATTCGCGACCTGATTTCAGAGACGACCGCGCCATCCGGGCTCTACATCTTCGAAAACGTGAATCGCGCGAACGCGAACGGCGCAGAACTGACCTATGAACAAAGATTCGCTGGTGATGCGAGGATACGCGCCAGTTACTCATGGCAGATCGCTCGCGACAGCAACTCCGGGGCAGTCCTGCAGAACTCACCCAGAAACCTGGCGAAGCTGAACCTCGTGCTGCCCGTCTTCGAAAACATTGCGCGGATTGGCACGGAGATTCAGTGCGTATCGAGTCGACTCGCGGAACAGGGGCATGCGGCTGGCTATTGCCTGGGAAATGTGACCGTCGGAAGCTCGCGTCTGATCACCCATGCAGACGTCTCTTTCTCTGTCTACAACGTCGCCAACGCGCGATATGCGGACCCCGCCGGCCCAGGCTTCACGCAGGACGTCATAGCGCAGCAAAGCCGGGAATTCCTGGTCAAGCTGGTGTACGGGTTCTGAAATGTCGTTCGCCCGCACCTTTTTCTATGCAAGCGCATGCACCTTCGTTATCTGGGCGCTTATAGCGGGATCGGTTCACGCGCAGGTGGATGAGTCGGCATTGAAGGCAGCTTATATATTCAACTTTACCCAGTTCACCACATGGCCCGTAGGAAGTCTGTCTGACACCACTCTCTTTGTCTGTGCGAACAGGGACAGCGATCTTGGCACCGCGCTCTCGAAACTCGACGGGCGATCTGTTGGCGGCCATGCGTGGTCCGTAATTCCCATGCCGTCCAGGAGCGGCCAGGACAGATGCAATGTCATCGTGCTCGAAGGCGAGGAGCAAATGTCTCATGCGGTGAAAGACGTTGTCTCGTCGGATCAGCCGATTTTGGTCATCAGCAACTTTGACACCGGCGACCACACTGCGGTCATCCGTCTGTTCACTGAGGAAAATCATCTCCGTTTCGACATAGAGAATCAGCAGGCGCTGCGCCGACATCTGTCGCTCAGTTCCAAGCTGCTCCGCCTTGCAAGGAATGTCTTATGACGTCTCATGAGGAACAGACACCAAGTCTGACGCGCGCCCTGGGGCGCGTGAATATCGTTGGTATCGCAATCGCCCTGCTGATTTCCAGCGCAGGGCTGCTGGCCTACCAGGCGCTGTCGTTACGCGCCGCTCTCCTGGCGGACGCACGTTTGCAGGCAGCTATGGTCTCAGCAAATATCACCGCGTCGCTGATGTTTCACGACGATCAGACAACCCGCGAGATACTTCGACCACTTAGCAACGTGCCGTATGTGGAGAGCGTCGCGGTGTTTAACGCGCAAGGCAGTGTCCACGCGCGGTACGCCAGAGCGGGAATCTCGGCACCCGAGGCGAACGAAGCGACGCTCGCAAGCAATTTCGCGCCGGAACACTTTTCCCTGAAAGATATTTTTGTCGCCTATCCGGTCATCCAGGGCGGGGAAGTCCTTGGTACCGTCGTGCTTGTCGCGAGCACTGAAGGCATGGTTCGAGAGCTTTGGCAATATGCCGGCTTTCTCCTGGCAGCTTGCATCTGCGCGCTCTGCGTATCGTCCATCGTCACGTCGCGCATGAAAGCGCGCGTCGTAAAGGCAGAGAGGGAACTCGAATACCTCGCGCGTACAGACCCTCTCACGGACTTGCCAAACCGCCGGGCATTCTACGACGAACTGGCGGCCCGCCTGCTACCGTGGGGCGGTGGCTGGACGCACGTGACGCTGGTGTTGGTTGACCTCGATAACTTCAAGACTGTTAACGACACCCTGGGGCATGGCGCGGGAGACGAACTGCTGCGTTCCGTCGCTTCCGCTCTACGCGACGCCGTGCGCCCGACAGACGTTGTCAGCCGCATTGGAGGTGACGAATTTGCAGTGCTTGCTGTCGACGACGCCGACCGCGCCGGTAGCCGTAGCACGGCCGAGTGCATAACCAACGTCCTGGCTCGGCCGTTCGAGCTGCATGGCGGCAGCGTTCCGGTGACGGCAAGTGTCGGATTCAGCCGGTTCCCCGACGATGCGACCGACGTTGCATCACTCGTCAGCAGCGCAGACCTTGCTTTGTACGCTGCAAAAAGCGGGGGGAAGAACGTCGCTGTCGAGTTCAGGCCGCAGATGACGAAGGAGGCTCAGCGACGCGCCTGGCTTGAGCGCGAACTGCGGGGAGCGATTGAATGCGAGGCGCTTGAGTTGGCCTACCAACCTCAATTCAATTGCCAGACAGGACAACTTGTTGGCGTAGAGGCGCTTGCGCGATGGACCCATTCATCGGAAGGCAGCATTTCGCCGGCAGAATTTATCCCGATCGCGGAGAACAGTGATCTCATCGTTACACTGGGGAGATGGGTTATGCGGCGCGCCTGTCACGATGCCGCACAATGGAATGCCAACGCGAGCAATGCCGCAAGTGTCTCGGTGAACGTATCTGCAAGGCAACTTCGACAGCCTGGATTTCAGCACGATGTTCTTGAGGCGCTAAAAGATAGTGGTCTACCCCCCGGCATGCTGGAACTTGAGCTTACCGAAAGCCTGCTCATGGCCAACATGTCAGTCGCGGTGAACGTGATGAGGCAACTGCGCGCCCATGGTATCCGCCTGTCCATCGACGATTTTGGGACCGGTTATTCTTCCCTGTCCTATCTGCAGTCATTTCCGCTCAACCAGATCAAGATAGACCGCGGCTTCGTCAAGGCACTGCCACACGCAGGACAGCCGATCGTTACCGCCATTATCTCGATGGCACACAGCTTTGGCCTCACGGTCGTCGCCGAAGGAGTTGAATACCCTGCGCAGCTCGCCTGGTTGTCAGAGGCGGGATGTGACGTTGTTCAGGGCTTTCTGACTGGCCGTCCGATGTCGTTCGCGGGAATAGCGGAGGCCATGCGCGAAAGTGATGGGGCCGCCGTCGTTTCCGAAAGCGGCTGACACTTCTCCTGACTAAGCGGGGTGATCCGGGCGCGCTCCCGGCAAGAGACTATTGCGTCCTCAATACGACTCACCGAACGTCGCCCGGCCTCGCGCCCCCTGCATCAGCCAGCCGGTCAGTTAAGCTTCAACTACGCCTCACTTGCGCTTCAATTGCGAGAGGTCCCGCACGGCGCCACGGTCCGCAGAGGTCGCCAACGCCGCATAGGCTTGCAACGCCTGCGACACCACGCGTTCACGATCCACCGGCATCCACGCCTTGTCACCACGAGCCTCCATAGCCTCGCGGCGGCGCGCCAATTCCTCGCCTGACACCACCAGGTGCATCTTGCGCCTGGGAATGTCGATCTCGATCACATCGCCATCTTCCACCAGACCGATCGTGCCGCCTTCGGCTGCTTCCGGCGACGCATGCCCGATCACGAGCCCTGACGAACCGCCGGAGAAACGGCCGTCGGTGAAGAGCGCACAGGTCTTGCCCAGGCCTTTGGACTTCAGATACGACGTGGGGTACAGCATTTCCTGCATGCCAGGACCGCCCTTGGGGCCTTCGTAACGGATCACGACCACGTCACCCGCCACCACCTTGTCGCCCAGAATGGCGTCGACGGCGTCGTCCTGACTCTCGAAGACGCGCGCGCGTCCGGAGAAAATCCATTGCGATTCGTCGACACCTGCAGTCTTGACGATGCAGCCCTTCTCCGCGAGGTTGCCGTAGAGGACAGCGAGGCCGCCGTCTTTCGAATACGCGTCCTGCTTGCTGCGGATACAGCCGGTCTTGCGGTCGGTATCCAGCGACGCGAACGTGGCTTCCTGGCTGAACGCGACAGTGGTCGGAATGCCGCCCGGGGCCGCACGGAAGAACTTCTGCGCTTCTTCACCCGCGCCACCGGCGACGTCCCATTTGGCGATGGCATTGCCCAGCGTGCCGCTATGCACGTTGCCGCACGACAGGTCCAGCAGATCCGCACGGGCCAGTTCACCGAGAATGCCGAGGATGCCGCCGGCACGGTGCACGTCTTCGATATGGTATTTGTCGGTGGCGGGCGCCGCTTTGCACAGGCACGGCACTTTGCGCGAGATACGGTCGATGTCGGACATCGTGAAATCGACGCCGGCTTCCTGCGCCGCCGCCAGCAGGTGCAGCACAGTATTGGTCGAACCGCCCATGGCCACGTCGAGCGCCATGGCGTTCTCGAATGCCTGCTTGCTGGCGATGCTGCGCGGCAGGACCGACACGTCTTCTTCCTGATAGTAGCGGCGGCACAGGTCCACCACGAGGCGCCCGGCCTGTTCGAACAGGCCCTTGCGCCATGCATGCGTGGCGACGATCGTGCCGTTGCCCGGCAACGCCAGACCGATCGCCTCGGTCAGGCAATTCATCGAGTTCGCGGTGAACATGCCCGAGCAGGAACCGCACGTCGGGCAGGCGCTGCGCTCGACTTCGGCCACTTCAGCGTCGCTGATCTTGGGGTCGGCCGCCTTGATCATCGCGTCGATCAGATCGATCTTGGCGATCACCTGGCCGTCCGTCGGCGATTTGACCTTGCCCGCTTCCATCGGACCGCCGGACACGAATACGACCGGAATGTTCAGGCGCATGGCGGCCATCAGCATGCCCGGGGTGATCTTGTCGCAATTGGAGATACAGACCATGGCGTCGGCGCAGTGCGCGTTGACCATGTATTCCACCGAGTCGGCGATCAGTTCGCGCGAGGGCAGCGAATACAGCATGCCGCCGTGGCCCATGGCAATGCCGTCGTCCACCGCGATGGTGTTGAATTCCTTGGCCACACCGCCAGCCGCTTCGATTTCCTTCGCGACCAGCGCGCCGAGGTCGCGAAGATGCACATGACCCGGCACGAACTGGGTGAACGAGTTCACCACCGCGATGATCGGCTTGCCGAAATCGTCGTCTTTCATTCCGGTGGCGCGCCACAGGGCGCGGGCGCCGGCCATGTTGCGGCCATGAGTCGATGTGCGTGAGCGATAGTGCGGCATGATCTTTCTCGAACGGGTTTAGCGGGGAGGTTGTTTTCTGGAGGCGGCCTTCGCGGGCGCGACGAATTATAGCAACGCCGCCCTGTCAAACCGCCGCCAGACAGCCCTAAGTGCCTCGCCAAACGGCCTATGCCATTCGGCCCAGGCGACGTGGGGGCGCGCGTGGCGTAAAATACGCGCTTTCTTCGAAAAATTCCGCCAACATGACGCTCGCCTCCACTCAAGAGATCATTGCCGAACTGAAAGCAGGCCGGATGGTGATCCTCGTCGACGAAGAAGATCGCGAAAACGAGGGCGACCTCGTGATCGCCGCCGAATTCGTCACGCCGGAAGCGATCAACTTCATGGCCCGCTACGGCCGCGGCCTGATTTGTCTGACGCTCACGCAGGAACGCTGCAAACTGCTGAACCTGCCGCTCATGACCTATCGCAACGGCACGCAGTACGGCACGGCGTTCACCGTCAGCATCGAAGCAGCCGAAGGCGTGACCACAGGCATCTCGGCGGCCGACCGCGCCCGCACGATCGCCGTGGCGGTCGCACCGGACACCAAGGCCGAGCACATCGTGCAGCCGGGACACGTGTTCCCGATCATGGCGCAGCCCGGCGGCGTGCTGGTGCGCGCCGGCCATACCGAGGCCGGCTGCGACTTCACCGCGCTGGCAGGCCTCACGCCGGCCGCGGTGATCTGCGAAGTCATCAAGGACGACGGCACGATGGCGCGCCTGCCGGACCTGATGGAATTCGCCAAAGAGCACGATCTGAAGATCGGCACGATCGCGGATCTGATTCACTACCGCAGCCGCACGGAATCGATCGTCGAGCGCATTTGCGAACGCACCATGCAAACCGCGCACGGCGCGTTTCGCGCGGTGATGTATCTCGACCAGCCGAGCGGCCAGCCGCATATCGCGCTGGTGCGCGGCACGCCGAACCCGGAACACGACACCCCGGTGCGCGTGCACGAGCCGCTGTCCATGCTGGATCTGCTCGAAGTCGGCAAATCGACTCACTCATGGACGCTGGATGCGGCGATGAAAGAGATCGCCCAGCGCGACCTCGGTGTGATCGTGCTCCTGAACTGCGGCGATTCGAAGGAACATCTGGTCGACGTTTTCAAGGCGTTCGACTCGAAGGAAAAAGCCGAGGCGCTCAAACGCCGGCCGGTCGACTTCAAGACATATGGCATCGGTGCGCAGATCCTGCGTGAGCTGGGTGTCGGCAAGATGCAGGTGCTGTCGAACCCGCGCAAGCTGGGCAGCATGTCGGGCTACGGCCTCGAAGTCACCGGCTTCGTACCCATGCCGGGCAGCACCGCACAGGCTCCGCAACAAGGCTGATCCGACCATTCACGCGCTTTAGCGCCAACTCAAAACACTACGGAATTCACATGGAAATCGGACAATACCAACCGAATCTCGACGGCGACGGACTGCGTATCGGCATCGTCCAGGCGCGTTTTAACGAACCCGTCTGCAACGGTCTCGCGGATTCGTGCATCGAAGAACTCGAACGCCTCGGCGTGACCGGCGAAGACGTGCTGCTGGTCACCGTGCCGGGCGCGCTGGAAATCCCGCTGGCGCTGCAAAAGCTTGCCGAAAGCGCGCAATTCGACGCACTGATCGCGCTGGGCGCGGTGATTCGCGGCGAGACGTACCACTTCGAACTGGTGTCGAACGAAAGCGGCGCGGGCATCACCCGCATCGGCCTCGACTTCGGCATCCCGGTCGCGAACGCTGTGCTGACCACCGAAAACGACGAACAAGCCGTCGCGCGCATGACCGAGAAGGGTCGTGACGCAGCGCGCGTGGCCGTCGAAATGGCGAACCTCTCGGTCGCGCTCGAACAGCTCGGCGGTGACGACGAGGAAGAAGACGAAGAAGAGGAAGAGGCATGAAGAGCGCACGCCGACGCTCCCGCGAACTAGCCACGCAGGGGCTTTACCAGTGGCTGCTGTCGGGTTCGCCCGGCGGTGAAATCGACGCGCAGTTGCGCGGCGCACAGGGCTTCGACAAGGCCGACCACGAACATCTGGACGCCATCCTGCACGGCGTGATCCGCGATTCGGAAGCGCTCTCCGCCGACATCGCACCGTGCCTCGACCGCCCGATCGACCAGCTTTCGCCGGTCGAACGCGCCGTGCTGCTGGTCGCTGCGTTCGAGTTGAAGAATCACGTCGATATCCCCTATCGCGTGGTCATCAATGAAGCCGTCGAACTCGCCAAGACGTTTGGCGGCGCGGACGGCTATAAGTACGTGAACGGCGTGCTGGACAAGCTGTCGGCGCAATTGCGCGCTGCCGAAACGCAGGCAGCCCGCAAGCATTGAGCGTGAGGCGCGTGACCTTGTCATGCGCCTGCTACCATGCCGCAGCCCCATACCGCTGGGCGCTTGCAAGGACGCCGCAGCGCACATGAACCCATGTGCCATGCGTCGTCCCGCTTTTGCTTCTGAACTGGATTTGATCGTATGAACTCCGTGACCGAACCCTTGGTGCGGCTTGCTGCCCGCGTCGACGCCATCCAGCCTTTCTATGTGATGGAACTGGCCAAGGAAGCCGCGCTGCTCGAGCGCGAAGGGCGCGACATCATCCACATGGGAATCGGCGAACCCGATTTCACCGCGCCCGAGCCGGTCATCGAAGCGGCTGCGAACGCCCTGCGCCGCGGCGTCACGCAATACACGAACGCACTTGGCCTGCACGCGCTGCGCGAAGCGATCTCGGCGCATTACGCTGAGTTCTACGGCGTCAGCGTCGATCCTGCGCGGATCGTCGTCACCGCCGGCGCGTCTGCCGCGCTGCTGCTCGCTTGCGCGGCGCTAGTCGATCGCGACGATGAAATACTGATGCCCGACCCGTGCTACCCGTGCAACCGCCACTTCGTGATCGCAGCGGAAGGCAAACCGGTGATGGTGCCGAGCGGGCCGGCCGAACGCTTCCAGCTAACCGCCGCCGACGTCGAGCGCCTGTGGAACGAGCACACCCGCGGCGTGCTGCTGGCGTCGCCGTCTAATCCGACGGGCACGTCGATCGAGCCCGCTGAGCTCGAACGCATTGTCAAGACCGTGCGGGCGCGTGGCGGCTTTACGATCGTCGACGAGATCTACCAGGGCCTGAGCTACGACGCGAAGCCCGTCTCGGCGCTCTCGTTCGGTGACGACGTCATCACCGTCAACAGCTTCTCGAAGTACTTCAACATGACCGGCTGGCGTTTGGGCTGGCTGGTAGTGCCGCCTGGCATGGTCGGCGCGTTCGAAAAGCTCGCGCAAAACCTGTTCATCTGCGCGTCGGCGCTCGCGCAGCATGCGGCGCTGGCCTGCTTCGAACCGGAAACGATCGCCATCTACGAAGCGCGTCGCCTCGAATTCAAGCGCCGCCGCGACTTCATTGTGCCGGCGCTCGAATCGCTGGGTTTCTCGGTGCCGGTAATGCCTGACGGCGCCTTCTACGTGTACGCCGATTGCCGAACGGTCGCGCATCCGGCGGCCGGAGACAGCGCGGCGCTCACCAAAGCGATGCTGCATGACGCGGGCGTGGTGTTGGTGCCGGGCATGGACTTCGGCACGCACGCGCCGAAAGACTACATCCGGCTATCGTATGCAACCGCCCTGCCGAAGTTGGAAGAAGCGGTCGAGCGGCTGGCGAAACTTTTCGGACGGCACTGACTGGATAGAGGCGCCACAGAGCCGCTCTGCGGCTTTGAGTGCCTGAAGGGCTGCTCGGCGAGGCCGGGTTGCACAATGCCTGTGACACACGCCTCACGGCCGCGCACGTCACTACAGACGAAAACCACAAAAGAAAAAGGACACTCTCTCGGGTGTCCTTTTTTGTATCGGCCGCTCCCGGGCCAGGCGAACCGGGTTAAGTCAACCTCAAGCGCCCAACTCCGAAGCCGATGCCACATGCTTGGTCGCATTGGAACTAGCGTCGTCCTGCTCGGACACCGGCGTCTTCACCGGCGCCGCCGCGCTCAGCGGATGACCGGCATCGAGCGTCATCTGCACGCGCTTGCCGCTAGTCGATGCCGCCGCAGCCGTAGTCGTGTTCGACGCCGTCAAAACCGGCGCCTGCGGTGCGTTGATCGGCACCTTGCGGCCGCGCGCCACATCGCGCAGGCGGCCACGCTCGGCCATCACCTTGGCGCCGTAGCCGCCGTCGTCCTGCGAAGTGGAGCCGACGTAGAGACGCAGACCGCCCGGCAGCGAACCGCCGCGTGCGATGCAATCCTTCAGCACCAGCGCGCCCACCTTGATGTTCGCAACCGGTTCAAGCGCCGCGCTCTGGCCGCCGAAATACTGGAACTTGTCCGAGTGAACCTTGGACATCACCTGCATCAGGCCTTGCGCGCCCACGCCGCTCTCGGCGTACGGGTTGAAGCCCGATTCGATTGCCATCACGGACAGCAGGAGAAGCGGGTCGAGATCGACTTCGCGGCCGGTGTCGAACGCGGCCTTCACGAGCTCGCTAACGGGTCCCTGAGCGACGCGATAACGCCGCGCCAGGTACGACGAGACCAGATCCTGCTCGCGGGTCGAAACCAGCACACGATCGTCGCGTGCATCGGCCGTGACGCGCTGCGCCGGGATCAGCCGTGCCAGCGCGGAAACGCTCTGCATGGTGCGCGGGTCGAGGCCGTTCAGTGCAGCCACGCCCATACCGGACGTGCCGGTGCCGTCGAAGGCGCCGTCGTAGCTGGTATTGCTGGCGGTGACGCCATTGTTGCCGTTGTTCGCACCGCTCGCGGCGTCGCTACCGGTCGAATTCGCGGACAGCGAATCGTCAGAGGACGCGCCAGGGGGCCCGAAAGCCGGCAGCGGGTGGCCCTGCAGCAGACGGGCGGGACCGGCCTGCACAGCGGCGGAAATGACCGGCATCAGCTTGGCGGCAAGGGTGCCGCGCAAAGCTGGCATCAGCCACAGCGTAACGGCCAGCACGACGGCGATACCACCGACGATGCTGAACAGGTGATGACTCATTCGCGTCCCGCGACGCAACGCACCACGCACAACTTGCGCGATACGCTCATCGGGACGCCACGATAACCAGGCGTTCATTCAGATCTCCCATGTTGCATGATCCGCGAACTCCGCCAGTTGAACAGGCGGTAACACACATTCGCAGAGTCAAGACATCGCGCGCTCTGTCTGGTTAGGGCAGCAGCGACGTCGGGAAAACGGTACATACCGTTTGTGGGGAGCCCTCTTGAAAAGAGGTCCGCGGCATGCCAAAAAGCATGCGGGCGGTGGCTCCCACGCGAAAAACCAGCGTCAGTTGGCGCTGGCGAGGACTTCAGTAAGGCCGTCAGATACCGTGCAGGGGGTCGGTAAACGGTGACGCGTTGCGTCAAAAGGGACCGGGGGCAGTGGTAAAAAGGTTCACGCCCTGCAACCAATGTGGACGGATTCTATGCAGGGTTTTATAGATCGTCAACACTATAGATAGGCAAATGTATAACTAATTGTAATAATGAACAGTGTTCAGTCCGTTAAGAACCGCGCGGTGCGCGCTTCTTGAGCTATCTCAATTAGTCCTTCCGAAGTCGGCCGTTTGGCCAATCTACGTGCGCCTGCCAACACAGGTAAAATCGACAATCGTTCTGGCACCGTGAGCTCTGCGGCGCCCTACCTTTTTGCCGCTTGCGCGGCTCTCTACCGCACCAGATGAAATACAAAGACCTGCGCGATTTCGTCGGCCGTCTCGAAACGATCGGCGAACTGCGCCGTATCTCGCAAAACGTCTCGCCTGTCCTGGAAATGACCGAACTGTGCGACCGCGTACTGCGCGCCGGCGGTCCGGCGATACTGTTTGAGAGCCAGCAGCAGCACGCGTTTCCGGTCCTCGGTAACCTGTTCGGCACGCCGCGCCGCGTCGCGCTTGGCATGGGTATCGACGCGCAATCAGGTGAAGGCGATGGCGCCGCGCTGGAGTCGCTGCGCGACGTCGGCCGCCTGCTCTCCGCACTGAAGGAACCGGAGCCGCCGAAGGGCCTCAAGGACGCCGGCAAACTGTTCTCGCTCGCGAAGGCGGTGTGGGACATGGCGCCCAAAACAGTGAGCGCGCCGCCCTGCCAGGAAATCGTCTGGGAAGGCAACGACGTCGACCTCGGAAAGCTGCCGATTCAGACCTGCTGGCCGGGCGATGCGGGGCCGCTGATCACATGGGGCCTGACTGTCACAAAAGGCCCGAATAAGAGCCGACAAAATTTAGGCATATATCGCCAGCAACTGATCGGGCGTAACAAACTCATCATGCGCTGGCTCGCGCATCGCGGCGGCGCACTCGATTTCCGCGAGTTCGCGCTGCAGAATCCGGGCAAGCCGTATCCCGTGGCCGTAGTGCTGGGCGCCGATCCGGCTACCATCCTCGGTGCGGTTACGCCGGTGCCCGACACGCTCTCCGAATACCAGTTCGCCGGGCTGCTGCGCGGCGGCCGCACCGAACTCGCGAAGTGCATCACGCCGGGCGTCGACGGTTTGCAGGTGCCCGCGCGGGCGGAAATCGTTCTGGAAGGCTTCATCTATCCGCAGGAGGGCACGCCCTCACCTGCTCCCGCGGGCGCGCCGCCGCGCCCGGCCAAGGGCGCGTCCGCCGCTTACGAACACGCGCTGGAAGGCCCCTACGGCGACCACACCGGCTACTACAACGAGCAGGAGTGGTTTCCCGTCTTCACGGTCGAGCGCATCACCATGCGGCGCGACGCGATCTATCACTCCACCTATACCGGCAAACCGCCCGATGAGCCCGCCGTGCTCGGCGTCGCGCTCAACGAGGTGTTCGTGCCGCTGTTGCAGAAGCAGTTCACCGAGATTACCGATTTCTATCTGCCGCCCGAAGGATGCAGCTACCGGATGGCGATCGTGCAGATGAAGAAGAGCTACCCGGGTCACGCCAAGCGCGTGATGTTCGGCGTGTGGAGCTTCCTGCGGCAATTCATGTATACGAAGTTCATCGTCGTGGTCGACGAGGACGTGAATATCCGCGACTGGAAGGAAGTGATCTGGGCCATCACCACGCGTATCGATCCGGCGCGCGACACCGTGCTGGTCGATCGCACGCCGATCGACTATCTGGATTTCGCCTCGCCGGTGGCGGGTCTCGGATCGAAGATGGGACTCGACGCGACCAACAAATGGCCCGGCGAAACCGATCGCGAATGGGGCCGCCCGATCGAGATGGACCGTGCGGTCAAACAGCGCATCGACACCTTGTGGAATGAGTTGGGACTGTAAAAACAGGCCTCGAATCACACCACTGAATATCGGAATTCTGTCGGCATCGAAGCGATCCGTTCACCGGCCGGATCGCTCGCGCTTGAACAAGTCTGAAGAACAAAACTGATGGAGCAGTTGCGCGGATGCATGCCTTTTCAATGATGTCGGATGGTTTTTTTCTGTCGTTGTCGTTGTGTCTGGATATCGGTCTCGTCAACGTCGCGATGATTTCGCTGGCGCTGTCGCACGGCTTCAAACCGGGCTTCTGGCTGGGCCTGGGTTCCTGTTTCGGCGATCTCGTTTACGCGGCGCTCGCGCTCGCGGGAATGGCTGCGCTGCTGCAGTTCGAATCGGTACGCTGGGTCGTGTGGATCGGCGGCGCGGCGGTCCTGCTGTTTCTCACGTGGAAGATGGCGCGTGAAGCGCTGTTCCCGGCGTCGGCGCCCGCAGTTGCCGGCGAAGCGGATGCCAAAGCGCCGCATCTTTCCCCGTGGCGCAGTTTCTTGCGCGGCGCGTTGCTGGCCATGTCGTCGCCGTCAGCGATTCTGTGGTTTGCCGCAGTCGGCGGTGCGTTGATCGCGAAGGCCGGCGCCACTAGCGTGACGACTGCACCGGTATTCCTCGGCGGCTTCTTCCTGGGCGGCTTGTGCTGGACGATCTTTATCTGCGGACTCGGCAGCCATGGACGCAAACGCGCCGGCACCGGTTTGCTGCGCGCGTGCCATGTGTTGTCGGCGCTGCTGTTCGCCTACTTCTCGTATAGCGTGATCGTGAACGGGTATCGCGATCTGATCGTGCAGACCGCACAGGTGGCAAGCTAGAAAAAACGGCTCGCCAAGGCGAGCCGTCTTCCCTCAATTTCAACGTGCGTAGCCGGACGCAAGAACGATCACGCAGCCTATCAGGCGAGATACTGCGCCAGCTTCGCCAGATCGACGTTGCCACCGCTCACCACCACTCCCACACGCTTGCCCTTCACCGGCACGACGCCGTTGAGCACGGCAGCCGCGGCGAGGCAACCCGTCGGCTCGACCACGATCTTCATGCGCTGCGCGAAAAAACGCATGGTCTCGATCAACTGTTCGTCGCTGACCGTTTCGATCTTCGCGACCAGCTTCTGAATAATCGCGAACGTGTAGTCGCCGAGATGCGTGGAAGCAGCACCGTCGGCAATCGTGCGCGGCGAGATCGTGCATATCGACGCGCGCGAGCGATTGCTGACCGTCGTTGCCCGCTTCGGGTTCTATGCCGATGACGGTGCACGCCGGGCTCAATGCCGCCGCCGACAATGCGCTGCCGCCGATCAGTCCGCCGCCGCCGAGGCAAACGAACAGCATGTCGAGCGGGCCGGTTTCGTCGATCAACTCCTTCACCGCCGTGCCCTGCCCGGCGATCACGTGCGGATGGTCGTACGGCGGAATCAGCGTCATGCCGCGCTCTTCGGCGAGCCGCCGGCCGATCTCTTCGCGACTTTCGGTGTAGCGGTCGTAGCTGATCACTTCGCCGCCATAGCCCTTGGTCGCCGCGACTTTGGCTGCGGGCGCGTCGTGCGGCATGATGATCGTGGCGTGAATCCCGGCAAGACGCGCCGATAGCGCGATCGCTTGCGCGTGATTGCCCGACGAGTACGTCAACACACCCGCTTTACGTTGCTCCGCGTCGAAATGCGAAATCGCGTTGTAGGCGCCGCGAAACTTGAAAGCGCCCATGCGCTGAAAATTTTCGCACTTGAAGAACACCGACGCGCCCGTGCGCTCGTTGAACGTGCTCGAGGTTAGAACGGGGGTGCGATGGGCGACGCCTTCGAGACGCGCAGCGGCGTCGAGTACGTCGTCGAAAGTGGGAGCGGGAAGCGCTTGCATTGACGAAACTCTCCAGAGCATTGGCGAAACAGCCATTCTCCCAGCTTCGACAGTGCTTTGGTATGTCGCTTGGTATGCCGCAGTAGAAACACAAACGGCGCAACCCGGCGATCAAGCCGGCGTTACGCCGTCAATACATCTCTGCGCGCTTCTTGCGATTAGCGGCGATAGTAGCCGTGGCCGTAGTAGCCACGGCCGTAGTAGCCATGGTGATAATAAGGACGGCCATAGCCACCGTAATAGCCACCGACTACGACCGGCGCTCCGTAATAGACCGGCGGCGGCGCGTAATAGACTGGCGGCGGTGCGTAGTAGACCGGCGGCGGCGCGGCATAAACCGGGTACGCCGGCGCGATCGGAATACCAATACCGATACCGACGGAAACATGCGCCTCAGCAGCAGTCGCGAACCCCACGCCGAGTGCGGCGGCAACGACAAACGGAACGATCTTTTTCACTTTTGTTCTCCTGGCGCGGCCCACTAAGGTCGCCGACTTCGCATGCTTTGCATGCTATGAAATCAATGTATCGAAAAAGACCACGCATAGATGTTCGCATTTGTTGCAAATTGCAATTGGCGGCAATGGCTCGGAATGTGCGCCGGCGCGCCACCGCCGGGACACGCTGTGTAACGGACTGAGAACTAAGGGTTTGCCAGCGGTCGAGCGAGCGCGAACCCACTGCTTTGCGGGTCTTGCGGCTTCAGGCTCTCGCTTGCCAGTAATCTTTGATTACAAATTAGCTTCAATCCTGACGGCCCAAATGAAAAATGCCCGATGCAATCGCACCGGGCATTTCTTACCCATCAGCAGACGGTATTTTCAGCCTACCTTTACATAGGCGAATTCTCGGGAGACGTTGGGCGGGACATACGCGCCACTGATGCGCACGCGTGGCGTCAGGCGCTTTTTCTGATCCCACCAGCGACGGCGCTGCGAGTGCGTCAAGAACCGCAAGTGCTTTCGGTAAGAAAAAATATTCATCGTTACCTCCCGAATCTGACTGCGAGACGAAAAACCCAGAACAGCAACTGCCAAACCAGCTCATGAAGGAAATTGTGAGCAGTTTTCGGACCCGCGGGGCGTCTGTGGCCGGATGACCGACCGGACACGCCATATCGCGCGCGAACTGATCAGAGGAATACCCACACCGGGACACACTACTGCCGGACGGATGCGCGATACTGCTGCATTCCCGTTCAAGTATCCCGTCTGGAGCAGGTAACCATGTCCCAGCCCTCTCTGCCGCGCCTCGGTTTCATCGGTGCGGGGCGGCTCGCGCGCTGTCTCGCGCTGAGCTTTTCACGCGCCGGCTATCCCGTCACGGCGGTAGCGAGCCGCTCGGCGGCCTCGGCCGGCCGGCTCGCCAGTCAAATCCAACATTGCGCGGCATTCGACGATCCACAACAGGTTGTCGACGCCGCCGACATCGTCTTTTTAGCCGTTCCCGATGACAGCATCGGTACGACAGCGCACACACTGCGGTTCGCGACCGACGCGGCAAGCGCCCCATACGGCAAGGCGCTCGTGCATTGCAGCGGCGCCTCCCCGGTGGAGTTGCTGACTCCGGCGCGCGACCAGGGTGCCTCGATCGGCGGCTTTCACCCACTGTACCTCTTTAGCGGCGATCTCGCCGACCTCGACCGGATCGCCGGCTGCTCAGTGACGATCGAGGCCGACGGCGCCCTCATGGACGCGCTGACGGCGCTGGCCGTCGCCCTGCGCTGCCATCCGCTGTCGATTCCAGCAGGCGGCCGCATGCTGTATCACGCTGCCGCGCATTACGCCGCCAGCTTCGCGCTGTGCAGCCTCGCTGAATGCGTCGCGTTGTGGCGCACGCTGGGCTTTGCCGAAGACGACGCGCTGCGCGCGCTGCTGCCGATGCTCTCCGGCACGATCGAAACCGCCCGCGACAAGGGTCTGCCGAACGCGCTCGCCGGCCCCGTGTCGCGCGGCGATACGGGCGTCGTGGAAAAGCAGTTGGCGTTGCTCGAAGGCCTTGGCGGCGATCATGCCGCGCTGTACGGTTTGCTGACGCGGCGCGCGGTCGGACTGGCCGAACGCCGTGCGAAACCGCCCGCCGCGATCGAGACGATTGCCGAGGCGGTGGAAGAATCGCTCAACCGGTCGCTGAATCAGGCCGCAGCAGGTGCAAGCGTCAAGTAAGCCGTGATAATGTGACGACCGGCGCCGCGCGCAATCCGCCAGCGCCGCGCTTCGGGACCAACAGACGAGAACGCACAATGATCAAGGTCAGCATCCTTTATCCGTATCGGGAAAACGGCCACTTCGACGTGGACTATTACTGCGTCACGCACATGCCGCTCGCGGCCAGGCTGTTCGGGCCGTCGCTGAGAGGCTGGTCGGTCGACGTCGGCATCAATGCCGGGCCGCCGGGAACGCCGCCGCCGTATGTCGCCGCGGGCCACTTCCTGTTCGATAGCGCGGACGACTTCTACAAAGTCTTCAAGTCGGCCTCGGAGCAGTTGGTTGCCGACATTCCGAATTACACCGACGGCGGCAACGGCACGATTCTGATCAGCGAAATCAAGATTTCTGTGTGATATCCCGTGGTAGGTGTGGCCTGGCGGCACGCAGTTCGCCGACTGGCCTGACTCGAACATCTGGAAATTGAACCACCGCGTCCCCATTTGTGACGCGTAACGCGCCCTCTCCCGGGAACGGCGCAGGCAATCCAAATGAACCCGCCGGCGTACCGATCGGTCAGCGCCGGCACCCTGCGGCCGATCGACGGCCGCCTTCCGAAGGATAAGGACACGAGATGTTTGGCGATATCGCCCGTTTTCTGCTCAATACCGTCTTTACGCTGTTCGGCGCCGCGTTGCTGCTGCGCGCATGGCTGCAGGTCGTGCGCATGCCGCCGTACAACCCCGTCACGAACGCCGTCATGCAAGCCACCAACTGGATCGTGCTGCCTTTGCGGCACATTCTGCACAGCACCCGCAACATCGACTGGGCGAGTCTTGTCGCAGCCCTGATTGCGGCGATCGTTTATGTGGTGCTGATGGTGGTGCTCACGGGCGCCGATCCGCTCACGCTCGTGCCGACGCTGCTGATCGTTGCCGTGCTGACCGTTATCAAGTGGGCGCTGAACCTGATCATCTGGATGACGATCCTGATGGCGCTGCTGTCGTGGCTCAATCCGCGCTCGCCGGCCATGCCGATTCTGTACCAACTGACCGCGCCGTTCCTGAATCCGCTGCGCCGCGTGGTGCCGCAACTCGGCGGCATCGACCTCTCGCCGATCCTGCTGTTCGTGATCGTGCAGGTGCTGCTGATGGTGGTCACGCGTGCGGCCGTTCAGTTGACCTACTTCGTGATCTGAACGGCGTTCGGTGCGCCTTGTGGACAAGGGTGGCGGCAGCGCGATTTGCGCTAACCGCCTCTTCCCGAGTAGAATCATGCGCTCTGCGGGCGTCGTATAATGGTAATACCCTAGCTTCCCAAGCTAGAGCCGTGGGTTCGATTCCCATCGCCCGCTCCAGATTCTTTTCAGCCCGCCTGGCGATTGACCAGGCGGCTTCGCGAAAGGATCTGAATCTGCAGCACATTGCCGCATTTCCCACCCGCTACGCCTTCCCCGTCTGTCATTCGAGAAGTCGCACAAACGCAAGATGAGCCCGCGTCGTGTCAACGCGCCATTGCGCAAGCCGGCGTTAGTTCTTCGCAGCCTTCTCGACCGCCTTGACCAGCTTGAATTCGTCTTTATCCAACGCATAGTAGTACGTCCCGCTACCCGCTTCATTCCTGCTGCCGTGAACCACCAACAGGCGGCTGTCGCGCCGGAACTCGATCGGCTCCTGCACATCCACGTCCCAGCAGCACACCGTAAAAGGCAGCCACGTGACGCGGCCGGTCTTCGCGTCGATCGCCACAGTGGACACGCACGACGCCCCACAGCCCCAGCTTGCCAGCACGTAGTGCCCGGCGAAGTTCGGCTTCTGCCGGCTGGCTTCGCGGATACGCGTCGCATATTCCTTGTCGTCCGCGGATACGAGCCGCACTTTCGCCGCTTTGCCCGCAAAGGTGTCGCTCACCGCGAAATCTTCAAAACGCGGCACGCCGGCATCAGCAGCTTGCGCCACGCACATCCAGCACATGGCCGAAACGAAGCCCATCAATAGAAACTTTTTCATTGCTCAATACCAGTGGTGTTTTTCCCAGAACAGCCGCGCTGATGCCGCAGTGTGATATCGCCCGAGAATATAGCGAATCCCGCCCTGACATTCTTCAACCGCATTACCGAAAGATTTTTCGCCATTCGGATTCAATTCATATTGAGGCCGCAGCAACTGATAAAGCCCGCGTGCGGACGACTTCCCATTGCGCACGTCAACCACACCGCTCGATTCCTGCGCCATGAGCCACAGCAAATCGTTGAATTGCGTGAGGGGCACGCCTTCAATGGCCATTGCCTTGCGAAGCGCATTCTGGGAAGTAGTCGGAACCGCAGTTGGATCGATAGCGACCCAACCCGTTTTGGCGGCTTTTGCCTGACGATGATTGTGTGCGTGTTTGCCCATGTTGGATTTTCGCTTTGATAATCGTTGCAACGAGATAGCTGACGAGCGCGATTAAATCATACGAATGGCTGTCACGGTTATGAAACCGTAATCTTCATGCCGATTTCCGCGCCCCTTCAACCCTGCCACCGTCTGGACGCACCCTTTTCGGGTGTGCTACCTTACGCGCACTTGCAACGTCCGCTCCACCTTCCTGCTGAAGCCTTCAGCAGAATCCAGCACGAGCCGCCTCCCATGAAGGCGGCTTTTTTGTAGTGGCAGCGGCCCGGCATAGCGATTCGAGCGAACCGCGCCTGCGAACTGCGGCCCATGCCGCGCAAGCGCAAACGGCGCCTCGCAACGCGCCATGCAAGCCGCCAAGCCCTCACCCTAGTAGCAGTATCGACAATGATCCACGATCCAAACGACGCCGGCCTGCCCGACGAACTCCCGCCGCCTTCCACCGAAGCCGAAGGCCAACCGGCCGACGCCGACGCGACTGCCGACACCACGCACGAAGAAGCCTTGCATCGACGCCGCATCCGCAGCTTTGTCACGCGCGCTGGCCGCGTCTCGACCGGCCAGCGCCGCGCAATGGACGAACTCGGTCCGCGTTTCGTCGTGTCCTTCACACCGCAACAACCCGACTGGAACAGCGTGTTCGGCCGCGCGGCGCCGCGTGTGCTGGAAATCGGCTTCGGAATGGGCGCGACCACCGCGGAAATCGCCTCGCACCGTCCCGACGACGACTTCCTCGGCGTCGAAGTGCACGAACCCGGCGTCGGCGCGTTGCTGAAGCTGATGGGCGAGCAGACGCTGTCGAACATCCGCATCATTCAGCACGACGCGGTCGAAGTGCTCGAACAGATGATCGCGCCCGACAGCCTCGACGGCGTGCACATCTTCTTTCCCGACCCTTGGCACAAGGCGCGCCACCACAAGCGCCGGCTGATCCAGCCGAAGTTCGTCGCGTTGCTGGTTTCGCGTCTGAAGCCGGGCGCCTATCTGCATTGCGCGACCGACTGGCAGAACTACGCCGAGCAGATGCTCGAGGTGCTGGGCGCCGATCCCGCACTGGAAAATACCGCCAACGGCTACGCGCCGCGTCCCGAGTATCGTCCGGTGACGAAGTTCGAGCGCCGTGGGCTGCGGCTCGGGCATGGCGTGTGGGATCTGGTGTTCAGGAAGCGCGGCGCGGTATAAAGCCGCGCTGCAGTTGTGCTCGCCATACGCAAAAAGGTCCGCAAACGCGGACCTTTTTTCATGACGCGGAAGACAAGCGGAGACTCAGTCCGCCCAGCTCAACGCGCCGCTGTAACCCACCAGCAGGATCAACAGTCCAAAGCCGATCCGGTACCACGCGAACACGGTGAAATCGTGTGTGGCGATGTAGCGCAACAACCAGCGCACGCAGGCGAAGGCGCTGATGAAGGCCGCCACGAAGCCGAGCGCGAAACTGCCGAGCGCGTCGATGGACAGCAGATGCCAGTCTTTATAGAGCTCGTAAGCCGTTGCACCGAAGATGATCGGAATCGCGAGGAAGAATGAAAACTCCGTAGCGACGCGCCGGTCGAGGCCGAACAACATCCCGCCGATGATCGTCGAACCCGAGCGCGACATGCCCGGGATCAGCGCAAAACATTGAGCGAGGCCGACTTTCAACGCATCCAGCGGGCTCAGATCGTCGACGTTCTGAACACGTGCCGCCACGTCGCCTCGCGCGCGCTGACGCGCTTCAGCCCACAGGATCACCACCCCACCCGCCACTAACGCGAACGCAACCGGCACGGGCGAAAACAGCGCCGCCTTGATGGCCTTCTCGAACAGCAGGCCGAGCACAATCGCCGGAATCGTCGCGATGATCACGTTCAGCGTAAAGCGCCTCGCGTCGGGCCGGCTGGGCAAGCCGGTCACCACGCTGCCGATGCGGCGGCGAAACTCCCAGCACACAGCCAGAATCGCGCCGAGCTGGATCACGACATCGAAGGTTTTCGCGTGATCATCCGTGAAATTGAGCAGACTGCCCGCGACGATCAAATGGCCGGTGCTCGACACCGGCAAAAATTCCGTCAGCCCTTCGACGACGCCCAGAATCAGCGCCTTGCAAGCCATTAGCCAGTCCATCCGTGACCCTCATCGCTGTAGATAGTCGAAACGAACAGGGTCGGCACGGTGCGCGCGCGGCCCTGCCGGCCGCGCGCAGCGTCATTTCTCGACGATTTGCACACGTATGCCGTTTGTAAGGATGGTGATTGTACCGGGTTCGTAATTCACGCCGGCAAATTGCAGTTGTTCGGGTTTGAAGGTGTAGATCGGGTAGTTGGTCAGCAACTGCGTAGCGAGCAGGGCCGCCGCGGCATTGATCTGCTGCGTATAGGCCTGCGCCTGCCCGCTCACGCTGACGTTGTCGACGTTCGGCGACTTCAGCACGACCGACTTGCTGGCGGCGTCGTAGGCCAGTTCGCTCGACAGCGTAAATACGCCGTCAACCGGTTGTGGCATGAATGGGCTCGCGAGCCGGGCGTCGAGCTTCACCGAGACGCGGTTCGCGTCCGGCAGGAAGCCGACCACCGGATTGGTCAGCGCGACGTCGAACACTTGCGAAACCGTGCGCTGATAGGGGAATTTGCGCTGCACCGCGTCCTGCACCTGCTGCTGCGAGAACGTGTAATGCGACGGGATGAACGGGAAAGTCGATGTCGCGCACGCCGCCAGCGAGACGGTGATGCCAAGCGCGGTGCAGCCTGTCAGCGCGGCAATCAGGAAGCGGCGCCGGGTCGGCGCAGCGGGTCGAGTCATGCGAAATCTCCTGTGGAAGCCTTCTCGAGCATGCGGTTGCGTTGGGTTGTTTGTCCGGGTGGATGACGTAGCGGAATCGTTCACGCGTTATCCGCGCACCGCCGGTTGCGGTTGAGTCTGCGTTTCAAGCTGGGTGAGCCACGCGAGCGCTTCACCGCGGCTCGTGCCGCACATGTCCATCTGCGGTTGCAGACCGGAACAGCACGCCGGCCGCTCCGGCTGACCGAAGATCGCGCAGCGCAGATCATCGCCGAGTTGCACGCAGCGCACGCCCGCCGGCTTGCCATTCGGCATGCCGGGGATCGGGCTCGAAATCGACGGCGCGATACAGCACGCGCCGCAATCGGGGCGACACGCATGACCGGCCACATGGAACGGGGACTCGCGCTTCACAACGCTGTTCGGCACATCACTCACGACATTTTTCCTGAACTCGAAAACAGGCAACGCAACATACAACGCCATACCAGACCCGCATTGTGCCATCGCATCCCGTGCGACCTTTTTACACAATTCGGCGAAGGGTCGCTCACGTAAACTTGTTGGATACGAAAGGCCACGCTCAAGAGGCGTCTGCGCTGTTCGAACCGGTCCCGAGAATCCGCCGGTTCGTGCCTCTTCAAGGGTGGCTGTCAAACCCGAGCGCCCCATGACCACCGCCAACACGCTATTCCGCCCTGACCTGCTCGCCAAATACAGCGCGAACGGTCCACGGTATACGTCCTATCCGACCGCCTTGCAGTTCCGCGACGATTTCGATCCCGCTGACTATCTGCGCGCCGCCGCAGACCCAGGTGCTTCCACCACCGACCTCTCGCTGTACTTCCACATCCCCTTTTGCGACACCGTGTGCTTCTACTGCGGTTGCAACAAGGTCGCCACAAAGAACCGCGCGCACGCGCGTCCCTATGTCGAGCATCTGAAGCGCGAACTGGCTTTGCAGGCGGCGTGTTTCGACACGCGGCGCCCCGTGTCGCAATTGCATTGGGGCGGCGGCACGCCCACGTTCCTGTCGCACGACGAAATGGCGGAACTGATGGCCGCGGCGAGCGAGCACTTCACATTGCTGCCCGATACTGAAGGCGAATATTCGATCGAAGTCGATCCGCGCGAAGCGTCGCCCGAGACCATTGCACATCTGCGTATGCTCGGCTTCAACCGGCTCAGTCTCGGCGTGCAGGATTTCGATCCGGTGGTGCAGCAGGCGATCAATCGCGTTCAGCCGCTCGAGATGACTGCGTCTGTGATGCAAGCCGCGCGTGATACTGGCTTCCACTCGATCGGCGTCGATCTGATTTACGGGCTGCCGCACCAAACGGTCGATAGCTTCAGCCGCACGCTCGACACGATGATCGAACTCGCGCCCGATCGTCTTTCGGTGTTCGCGTATGCGCACATGCCACAGCTCTTCAAGATGCAACGGCAGATGGATGAGGCCACGCTGCCCTCTCCCGCCGTGCGCCTCGCGATCCTCCAACGGGTAGTCGAGCGCTTGACCGACGCGGGCTATGTCTACATCGGCATGGATCACTTCGCGCTGCCCACCGACGAACTCGCGCGCGCACAAGCGCAGCGCACGTTGCATCGGAATTTCCAGGGGTACAGCACGCGGGCGGAATGCGATCTGATCGGCTTCGGCGCGTCGTCGATCGGCAAAGTCGGCGACGTGTACGCGCAGAACATCAAGGACCTGCCAGACTACGCCGCGGCAATCGATGCGGGCAAGCTCGCGATCACGCGCGGCGCGCGCCTCACTGCGGACGACCGTCTGCGTCGCGATGTGATCACGCAATTGATGTGCAATCTGGAACTACGCTTCGATGAATTCGAAGCGGCTTATGGCATCCGCTTCGCCGATACGTTCGAACCAGAGCTGGAGCGCTTGCGCGGCTTCGAGCAGGACGGGCTGGTGTCGGTGAACGACAGCAAGCTGGAAGTACAGATGGCCGGACGCATGCTCGTGCGCAACATCGCGATGGTGTTCGATCGCTATCTCGGTCAGCAGACGCTCGAACGTTTTTCACGCACGGTTTGAGGGCTGAGCAGGCGAAGAAGGCGACCGGCTTGCCCGTCGTCGAATTTTCCGCCATAATCTGCGTCTTCGCCGCGAGCCATACTCTGGCGCGTGCGCTGCAAGACCTGCCCAGGTGGTGAAATTGGTAGACGCAGGGGACTCAAAATCCCCCGCCGCAAGGCGTGCCGGTTCGATTCCGGCCCTGGGCACCAAAAGTTGTTCCGGCATAAGCCGCATGCATTCCTAGAAACCCCGTAAAGTCAACGACTTACGGGGTTTTTTCTTTCCTGGATGATCCGGCTCGACCCGAGTACCGCTGGTGGTATCGGCAACCTCCTCGCAGACGGTGGTCGCATGTATTTCCAGCTCGATAAGTCCGGCGCGAAATACTGGCGGATGAACTACCGGTATCAGACATGCCGGGCGATCATCGGCCGGCATGTCAATAGTCGGCCACGATAAAGCGGCGCAATTGACGCACGAACTCCGCGCGGGCGGCGGCAGGCAGTTGCCGTCCGACGGGAATACGCTGCCAGCCGTCGCAAAGGTAGACGACGCCATCGCTGTCGTCGAGAGACACGGCCAAGCGGCCAGCATTCATCCGATGCATCGTGCGGCGTCCGCGCTCGTGTACTTCGACGATCACGAACGGGGGCGCGAACGTCAGCACCTCGCCGTCCGTCGCGTGCCTGGAGTAGGCGATAAAGGCGATGCCGACGGCCACGGTGCAAAGCATCGAGAAAAACAGCGTGAGCCACGCGCCGAATGCGAATGCCGTTACCACGCCGATCGCGAGGTCGAGCGCCATGAGGAACACGGTCGCGGCGAGCGACTGCCGCGGCGTGAGGGAGCAGTTGCGCTTGATGCGCCACTCGCGGCTCGGCACACCTCCCTCGCCGTCGAAAGAGCCAGGCCCGTACGACCGCCTGAAGTATGCGTACATGATCGAAAGTCCCGCGTCGTGGAGCCATTCGTGACGCCCAATGGGCGTGCCGCGGTTCTCCAGCGTCGCCTGTTGCGTCAAGGTAGCGCGGGCGGGCTGCCCCGATTGCAGCGTCCACGCCGCTTGCAATGTCACCGTTCCGCTCGCATCGGTCTCGGCATCGAGCACCGTGACGACGAGCATCCGAGTGTCGGGCGGCTCCGGCGCGTCCGGGAAGATGAACACGCCTGGAGGCAGCCGGCTCGTCAGGTCCTGCACAAGCGTGCGCCACATCAGTTGAGCCAGTGGCGCGCCCCACCGGTCGCTTTCGTCGGTCGAAAGCCGGTTCGGCAAAATCTGCGTGACGACTTCAGGCCGATCTTCCGGCTTGGCTTTTCTTTCGTCTCGTCTGGCCGACCATGACTATCTCGACGAGGTGCTCATGTTGTTGCGCGGCGAGCCTTTTCTGCTCTGGAGACCGGTCGATCAACATGGCACCGGACTACGATGGGCCGCCCGCGTCCGCCTTGACCCCGCGGGATGTGTTGCGCTCCAGTCTCATGTACATGTTCGCCGCCACGATACCGAAGACGATGTGAGCGAACAGGCTGGCCCCGTTGCGTGCTTCTGCGAACCACGGAAAAAACCGTGTCATGCCGTAGAAATTAATCAGGTAAACGGCTGCAGCGAAAGCGCCACCCGCCAGTGAAGCCATCCCCATGCTCGAGTCAAGGTTGAATGACGTCATGATCAGACCGAGGATAAGCGCGAATACGATGGCAAGGGCAAAATGCATCACAAAGGCCCCGAGCACAATGCCAATTGAGAATGCTTGCTGCGATTGCAATGCGCCTCGTCCCAGCATGATCGCGGCGACCATGCGTGGGGGCTCCAGCAGACTTGCGCCCGTCATCAGTGCCATCAGGATAACCCCTAACGCCAGGAACACAGCGCCTGCGATGACGCCTGCGAGCACGGCTGCCCGCCAGTCAGGCTGGCCGTGTGTGAAATGATGGGAATCCATGCGAAGTTCCACAATTTCTCTCCCGATTGATTCGGATAATTCATTCTAGTCCTACAGCTCGCGAGACTGATAGCGCCGCATGGCTATCGCCCCCCGACGGACGATCCTCGTTCTGGCGACGACGTGGCGTGATGAACTGCACGTGCAAGAGACCCTTGAGGCACGTCAGTTGTTGGGAGGTAGGAGGGTTGTTCGCAGCAGACCTGTCAGCGGATCGATAATTAATCTTTTAGCTCACAGTGGAGGATCAAATGTCTGCGAAGTCGAAAGCACAACAGATGGCTGCGCAATTACCGCCGAGGCGCTGGAAGATCATTTCGGCGCCCATTGCGCGCTGGAATCCGCCTTAATGGCTGCCTTCGACAACGGCCGCAATCCTATCCGTTCGGTTTACGCGGAAGCGATCGACCAGAACGGCGGCAAAGGAGTAGTGTTACATAGCGGACTGTTCAGAGTGGACGGCACGCAACCCGATCGCGGCACCACGGCATAGTCCCGGCGCGTGCCACCGCATGCACCTCTGTCTCGGCGCGGGTAAGGTGGGGCGGCATAGTCTGCAACCGCTAGTCAACGATGGAAGGAGGACACATGTCACTCATCGTCGCAGCACGCTTTACGACATTCCCCGCCGCTGAAGACGCGGCGCAACGGCTCTTTAATGCCGGTTTCGTCGAGGAGGACGTCACACTGTTTTTCGTCAATCCGATCGGCCAGCACGCACGTTTTCGGCCCGGCGGCGATATCAGCGCCGACACAAACGCGAGGGAGGCGCCGAAGGGTGCCGAGATAGGCATCACGATTGGCGCAGCGGTTGGCGCCGTGGTCGGCGTCGGGATCTTCGCGGCGTTTTCGGCGCCGCTTATCATGTCGCTGGTCGCGGCCGGGGTGAGTGCGTATGTCGGTTCATTGGTCGGCGCGATGATGCGCACGCGTGACGCCTGCGACGAAGAAACCCGTGAATGCGGCGTGCTGGTGGCCGTACACGTGTCGCAGGACAGCCAGTTGGACGCCGCACGGGTGCTGCGCGATGCCGGAGGCGCGGCGATCGAACGCGCGACCGGCCGCTGGCAACAAGGGCGGTGGGCCGACTTCGATCCGCTCAGCCAGCCTGTGCCGCTCAACGAATTCAGTGAGAAGCACGCCTGATTTGAAGGTGTTTTTCGCCGAGATTTTCAGCGAGCCAGGAAACAAAAACGGCCCGGCATTTGTCGGGTCGTTTTGTATTCGGAGCGGTGCGTTCCAGGCACTCGCCTGAGAAACGGTCGGCGAAGCGGTCAGTGGAAGAAGAGTTCCCGCATGCCGAAGGTGTGATCCGCTTCGGCAGCCATCAGCACCATCAGCACCAGCAGGCACAGGGGCGGTATCAGAATGGCGTACACCAGCGCCAGCCGCTCCCACATCATGTGCATGAAAATCGACACGATCAGCCCGGCCTTGGCGATCATCAACACGACGATCAGCGTCCAACGCAGCAGGCCTTGCACGTGGAAGTAATCCACCATGTACGACATCGTGCTCAGGACGAACAGCAGGGCCCAGATCTTCAGGTAGATGCCGATCGGATGCTGCTGGCCGTGCACGGCGTCGGGTCGATGGGCGGGATCGGTGTGGTCCATGGTCTGCCTCACCACAAATAGAACAGCGCAAAGATGAACACCCACACGAGGTCGACGAAGTGCCAGTACAAGCCGGCAATCTCGACGATCTGGAAGTTGCCGTGCTCGGTGAACGCCGGCTGCAGGATCTTGCGTGCGATCAGCAGCAGGTAGATCACGCCGCAGGTCACGTGAAAGCCGTGGAACCCGGTGATCATGAAGAAGCACGCGCCAAACTGCGCCGCACCCATCGGGTTGCCCCAGGGGCGGATACCTTCATGGACGATCAGCTTGGTCCATTCGAAGGCCTGCATCGACACGAAGGTCGCGCCCAGCAGCGCGGTCGCCAGCAACAGTGCGGCGGCGCGCTTTGCGTTGCGGCGGTAGCCAAAGTTGACAGCCATCGCCATGGTGCCGCTGCTGGTGATCAGGGTGAACGTCATGATGGCGATCAGCAGCAAGGGCACATCCACGCCGCCCACAGTGAGCCCGAACACCTTGGAAGGGTCGGGCCACGGCACCGTGGTCGACATGCGCACCGTCATGTAGCCGATCAGGAAGCTGCTGAAGATGAAGGTGTCCGACAGCAGGAAGATCCACATCATCGCCTTGCCCCACGGCACCTTGAAGGCTTCGCGGTCGCCCGACCAGTCCGTGACGATGCCGCGCCAGCCGTCAGGCCCGGCGTCGGTGGGCGTGGTGGCAGCGGATTCGGTGGGGAGCGTGGGCGTGGTCATGGCGCGGCTCCATACAGCGGCCCGCAGATGGCTGCGACGAACTCAGGGGTGATCCACCACATCGCCGCCAGCAGCACGAGCCAGACAGCCAGCAGGAAATGCCAGTAGATAGCGCACAGCACGATGGCGCGCTGGGCTCGGAAGGGGTCTCCGCGCTGGAGACGCGCGATCGTCACCGCCCAGGCCACCAGCCCGCCCAGCACATGCAACCCGTGCAGGCCGGTGAGCAGGTAGAGGAAGCTATTGGAAGGATTGACGGTGACGGTCTGCCCGGCCGCCGACAGCATGCGCCAGGCGGTCAGTTGTCCGATCACGAAAACGGCCGCTAGCACACCGCCGGACACCAGCCACGCCGCGCGGTGCAAGGTCATCTGCCGGGCACGCTGCATGGCAATGCTTGCCAGCACCAGCGCGCCGGTGTTCCACCACAGCAGCAACGGATGCGGGATCGGCTGCCAGTCGGGCTCGCGCATGCGCATTGCATAGGCGAACAGCAGCACTGAAAACAATGTCGTTGCCACCGCCATGAAGACGATCAGGCCGATGCGGCTCGCATTCGGCAAGACAGGTGGCGCGTCAGGAACGAAGGGGCGGGGCAGTGTGGTCATTCGCGTGCCTCGCCGGGTTGAAGCGTCGGGTGGGCCGGTTCAGGCGCCGTCGCAGGCGCAGGCGGCTGGTTTTGCGGGACGAAGTCTTCCTCGTGCCCCGGCGGGCTGTATTCGTACGCCCAGCGGTAGACGACGGGCGGCGCGGCGCCCCAGTTGCCGTGCACTGGCGGCGTTTGCGGCGTCTGCCATTCCAGCGTGGTGGCCCGCCAGGGGTTGCTGTCGGCACGCTTGCCGCGCACAAGGCTCCACGCCAGGTTGTACAAGAACAGCAACTGCGCCGCCCCAACGATCAGCGCAACGACGGTGATGAAGGTGTTGAGCGTCTGCGCCGAAGACGGAATGAAGCTGTAGCCCTCATACGCGTAATACCGCCGCGGCATGCCCAGGATGCCGAGATAGTGCATCGGGAAGTAGATCGCATAGGTGCCGAGGAAGGTAACCCAGAAGTGCACGCGCCCGAGCGTGTCGTTGAGCATGCGGCCCGTCACCTTCGGATACCAGTGGTACATACCGCCAAACACCACAAGGATCGGCGACACGGCCATCACCATATGGAAGTGCGCCACCACGAAGTACGTGTTCGACAGCGGAATGTCCACGCTCACGTTGCCGAGGTAGAGCCCGGTCAGCCCACCCAGGACGAAGGTGCTGATGAAGCCGATGGCAAACAGCATGGGCACGGTCAGGTGGATATCGCCGCGCCACAGCGTCAGCACCCAGTTGTAGACCTTGAGGGCGGTCGGGATGGCGATGATGAGCGTGGTGGTGGCAAAGAAGAAGCCAAAGTACGGATTCATGCCGGCGATGAACATGTGGTGCGCCCAGACCACGAAGCTCAACGCACCGATGATGATGATGGCCCACACCATCATCTTGTGGCCAAAGAGGCTCTTGCGCGCGTGCGTGCTGATGAGGTCCGACACGATGCCAAAGGCCGGCAGCGCGACGATGTAGACCTCCGGATGCCCGAAGAACCAGAACAGGTGCTGGAACAGCAGCGGGCTGCCGCCGGCATGCTTGAGCGTCTGCCCCATCGACACCACGGCCGGTATGAAGAAGCTGGTGCCGAGTGTCTTGTCGAGCAGCATCATCACCGCCGACACGAACAGCGCCGGAAACGCCAGCAGCGCCATGATGGTCGCCACGAAGATGCCCCACACCGTGAGCGGCATGCGCATGAGCGTCATGCCGCGCGTGCGCGCCTGCAGCGTGGTGGTGACGTAATTCAAGCCGCCCATCGTTGTCGCGACGATGAAGATCGCCAGCGACACCAGCATCAACACGATGCCCCATTCCACGCCCGGCGTGCCCGGCAGGATGGCCTGGGGTGGATACAGCGTCCAGCCCGCGCCGGTCGGCCCGCCTGGCACGAAGAAGCTCGCCATCAGCACCAGCACGGCCAGCAGGTAGACCCAGTAGCTCAGCATGTTGAGAAACGGGAACACCATGTCGCGCGCGCCCAGCATCAGCGGGATCAGGTAGTTGCCGAAGCCGCCCAGAAACAGCGCCGTCAGCAGGTAGATCACCATGATCATCCCGTGCATGGTGACGAACTGGTAGTAGTGGTTGGCGTCGATGAAACTGAACTTGCCCGGAAAACCGAGCTGCAACCGCATCAGGTCCGACAACACAAGGCCGACCAGGCCGACGGCGATGGCCGTCAGCGAATACTGCACGGCGATGACCTTGTGGTCCTGGCTCCAGACATAGCGGGTCCAGAAGCTTTGCTGGGCGTGGTTGGTGTGCGCGTAGGGCATTGCGTCTGCTCCGCTAGGGTTTGGCTGCGCTGATGGCGGCCGGGCCGCCTTGCGATTCGATGTAGGTCACCAGCGCGGTCAGCTCCTGCTCGCTCAGGTCGAAGTTCGGCATGATGGGTGCGAAGCCCTTCACGACGCGGGCCTTCGGATCGCGGATGAAGGCGCGCAGATAGGCCTCGTCCACCTTCGCGGTGCTGCCGTCGGCCATCGTTTCGGTCTTGCCGTACAGGCCCTTCCATGTGGGGCCCACGCGCGGACTGCCGTCCACGGTATGGCAGGCGAAGCAGCCCTTGGCCTCTGCGAGCGTCTTGCCCTGATCAGCGAGCGCCTGGGCGCTGCCGCCTGCAGCGGCGGGTGCGGCCTGCACCTTGGCCTGCTGCCGCTGCGCGAACGTGCTCTGCTGCGCCAGCCAGCGCGAGAACGATGCTTCGTCTTCCACCACCACCACGCCGCGCATGTTGGAGTGCCCGATACCGCAAAGCTGCGCGCACAGGATGTCGTAACGCCCTGCCTTGGTCGGCGTAAACCAGAAGGTGGTCACCATGCCGGGCACTATGTTCATGCGCGCACGGAACGGCGGTACGTAGAAGTCGTGCAGCACGTCGCGCGACCGTGTCAGGACCTGGATCGGCCGGTTGAGCGGCAGGTGCACCTCGGGCGTCTCGATCAGGTAGTTGTCACGGCCGTTGGGGTCGCCGGGGTTCAGGCCGAAGGGGTTGTCGTTGCTGATGTAGCGCACGTCCGTCGTGCCCAGCTTGCCACCGGGGCCGGCAAAGCGGAAGCGCCATTGCCATTGCTGGGCGAGCACTTCCATCTGCAGCACGTTGCGCGGCGGCCGTACGAAGTCTGCGTAGACGAAGAGCCCCGGCGCCAGCAACGCTGCCACGCCGACAGTGGTCAGGCCGATCAGCCACCATTCCAGCCGCTTGTTGTGCGGCTCGTAAGCAGCGCGATGACCCCTGCGGTGGCGGTAGCGCACCAGTGCGATCACGATGAACAGGTTGATCGCGACGAAGAGCGCGCCGGTAATGACGAGCGTGATCGTCAGCATGTCGTCCATGCGCACCCAGTTCGAGGCGATCGGCGTGATCCACCAGGGACTGGCAAAGTGAAACCCCACCGCCAATACGATGATCAGGATCAGGGCAATCGCAAGCGACATAGGCCACCTCGCTGCGTGTCACTCGTTGGAGCCGCTAACAAAAAAGGCTCCTGGCGTCGTTGTGCCGCCTTGCCGTACTTCGTACTGCCTGCGCCGGCACTTCTGCCAGGACCGCTTCGCTGAGCGTTGTAAGCGGCCCTAAAACAAAGGTAGTCCTCTCCTCTGCATCGTGCAAGACAGCGCCAGGGGGAAGCGCGCCCCATATACGGATCGCGCGAATGGAGGAGTCACTTGCCGCGATGCAATACAAAACGGCCGCCTCCAGCATTGGTTGCCGAGGCAGCCGTTTCCCAAGGGCGCCGGGTGTTTAGGGTCTGTTCACGTGTGCGACGTGCGTACGACGACTTGCTGCCGGCGCGGATCACATCGCGACATATCCATGTCCTCGCGAATCACAGTGTCGCACTCGAACAGTTACCCGAGACATCCTTGCTGCAAAGCAGCGACGTCGTGCACTCGCTCGAACGCGGCGTGGCGCTCAGCGGTGCGACCGGCGCGCTTCTCGGCCTCGTCGCACTGGTTGTATTTAGACGAGGCCATCGGCGCCCCCTTTGGGTCGAATACGGCCCAATACGCGTCAAGCGGAGTCTCGACATGAGACATATGCAAAAGACAGAATGGCCAGCCAAAAGCACGTGAATGACCTAGTACCCACGCCCGGTGGTATTTTTGGTGGTATCCGTACCGGCAAAATTCCACGAACCCGCTCCAGCAAAGCGATAGCCGGAATTTTCCCATTCCGGCCCTGGCACCAAAAGTTGTTCCGGCATGAGCTGCGGTATTCTGAAAACCCCCGTAAAGTCAACGACTTGCGGGGCTTTTTCTCTCCTGGATGATCTGGCTCGACCCGTGTGCAACTGATGGTATCGGGTGGTATTAGCGCCTCCCGTTCGTCGGATCTGCGCGATAACGATAACTCGTTACATGCCATCGTCCCAGCCCGTTTAACGGCTTCCCGTTCTCCATGAAGAGCGCGGCGATACGCAGATGTCCACGTTCTATCGATATGTCCAGCGACGGTGTGTGACAAAAGTGAGCGGCGTTACCGCACAAACAACCATCGCAATCCCTATCCATGGTCCGGCCCCCGTAATCTGCGCGAGGTAGGACACCAGTCCGGTCAAGGCCGCACCGGCAAGCGAAACAGTGATGAATCGCCAGACGTTCCGCACACGCAGCGACGACGAAAAACTCCAGAGCGTGTTCACAAGGTACGACCAGCAGGTCGCGCATGCGAACGCGACCGTATTCGCGAGAAACTGCGACGTACCGGCGTGTGATATCAACGCGACGGCCACGCCGACATGCAGGGCAGTCGCCGACAGTCCGCAAACACCGAAGCGGATCAGTCTTGTCAACTCGGTGCTGTTTTTCATGCCGGTGTCACTTCGCTGTCAGCACAGCGAGCAGCGACACGCCGCATGGCAACGCGCCATGTGACACCCAGTGACGCTCGGCACTGAAGATCCGATAGAAGAGCATGTTCAGAGCACCGGTCGGCGTGGCATCGCCGCTCGACCGATCGTGCTTGAGCAGACGATCGATAAAACGCACGGCAATCGCCAGCGGAAGCAGCAGCGTGTTGAAGTAAGTCATGCGTTCGATCCGATACCCTGCCTCATCGGCGCACGCCGCGAGCGCCGTTCGACCGTACCGTCTGTGATGATGAAGATAAACGTCGTGCGCGCTCCACAGCCATTGGTACGCCGGCACTGTTACGACGATTTTCCCGCCGGGGGCCAGTACTTCCCGCATGCGCGCAAGCGAGCCAACGTCGTCGGCAATGTGCTCGAGGCAATCGAAAAAACAGATCAGGTCGAAGCGTTCGGAGTCGAAAGGCAGATCATCCGGGCAACGTCCTGCGCGAATATCGAAACGCTCTCCGGTGCTTTTTGCGGTCAGCATCCGCGCTGTCTCGTCCATCTCCATTCCGCTCACACTGCCGAACTCGGCCAGCATTTCCAGGTTGCCGCCGGTGCCGGAGCCCACTTCGAGCACGCGCGCGCCGGAGGGCAACATAAGGCGACGCAGCACCGAGCTCAACACATCGCGCCGGCCGCGAAACCACCAATGTTCGGCCTCGGTTTCGGCCATCTGAAGATAAGCATCGGGGGACATGATTCATACCTCCACGATTCAGCGGCCAGCGAACCGCACGCGTTTGCGCGAGGGTTCGAACCGCAGGGTGTTCGACATGCGTGCGCTGTTGCGCCCGACGGGCAGCGTGCTGATCTTGCTACTTTCCTGATAGCGGCGGCGCACGAGATAGACCGGCCGCCCCTTCGTCTCGTAGTAGATTCGGCCGATGTATTCGCCGACCACGCCGATCCCAATCAACTCGATACCCCCCATGAACAGCATCACGGAAAGCAGTGACGCGTAGCCCGGCACCGGGTTGCCGAGCCACAGCGTGCGGCCGATGATGAAGCCGCCGTACACAAAAGACACTGTGGCGATCGCAAGGCCGATATAGCTCCAGCTCCGCAGCGGCACGGTGCTGAAGCTCGTGATGCCTTCGAGCGCAAAATTCCACAACCGCCATCCGGAGAATTTCGAATGACCGGCGCTGCGCGGCTCGCGCTGGTATTCGACAATCACGGTCCGATATCCGACCCACGCAAACAGCCCTTTCATGAAGCGCCGACGCTCCGGCAAGCTTCGCAGTGCATTGACGACCTGGCGGTCCATCAGCCTGAAGTCGCCGACGTTCTCCGGCAGCTTCACTTCAGACAGCGCATTGTGAACGCGATAGTAGATCGCGGCGGCGGTGCGTTTCGCGAAGGTGTCGCACGCGCGGTTAGACCGTTTGGCGGCAACCACTTCTGCTCCGCTGCGCCAATGTTCGATCATCACCGGGATCAGGCTCGGCGGGTCCTGAAGATCCGCGTCAATAGGAATCACCGCGTCGCCGAATGCTTCGTCGATACCGGCCGTCAACGCCGCCTCCTTGCCGAAGTTTCGCGTCAGGTCGATGACACGTATGCGCGCGTCGCGCACGCTGGCGGCGATCAGCTTATCGAGCGTGCAATCGCTGCTGCCGTCGTTGACGCAGACTATTTCGAAACGCGTCGATGCAATCCCCTCGAGAACCGGAACGATCTCGCTAAAGAAATGATCTACCGCCTCGCCTTCGTTGTAGAACGGCACTACCAGTGAAATCAATGAAATATTATTTTGTTCAAACATGATTACCTCCCCGTAATTCTGATTTGATGCTATGAGCCGGTGGGAATGTGGGCCACACATCGCGCACGTTTTTCTCCGGCATTTTCTTCTTTTGTGTAGTGGCCCTCACTCGTCGGCATAACGTTGGAAGACCGGGGCCGCGCGCCTTTCCAGCGCGATGCGCCGCAGCAGCATCCCGAGCGTTGTCAGCGAGATCAACGGCAAGAACTGGAACGGCCCGCATGCCATGATCAACATGCCCCCGAGCGGCGCGATCCAGAGCGCGGCCAGCCATTCCCGTTCGCCGCGCTCCCAACCCGCGACCAGCGCATGCCGGCAATACCACGCGATCAGCACACCGAACCAGGCGAGATCGTAGTCGTAGAGATATGGACTCACGAGCAGGCTCGCGCAGATCAACGTTGCCGCACGCAGGGCATACGAGCATTCACGGCTCCACCCGTAACAGACGGCAGCCGCGGCGATCAGCGCACACGCGCCCTGCGCCGCGTAAGCGAGCCCAGCCGGCGCATGAACCAACGTAGCGAGCGCGAATACAGTTGGCACTCGTGCCAGCGTGGCGTGTGCGGACTCGATGCTGTAAGCGGCAATCCCGGTGTTATGCAGGAATGCAGTTAGCGTTTGAGCGCCGAACACGAGCACCGCAAGCGCGAGTGTGGCCCCGGCCGTCAACACGAAGGCAGCCAGCGCGCGCCAGGACCGGGAGCACAGCAGCGCCAGCGGAAACAGCAGGACCAGTTGCGGCTTCATGCACAACAGGCCCAGACAGACCCCTGCAGCAACCGGCCGGCGGCGCAACCATACAAGTCCGCACCCTGCGAGCGCGGCTGTCAGCAAGCCGTTTTGCCCGGTGCTGATGACGAAAAGCGCACCAGGAAAGAACAGCACGGGCAGGATAGCGTGCCGGTCCGGCACGATGACCCGGATCACCTTGACGAAGAACGCGTATGCACCACCGAGCCATAGCACCGCAGCTGCCTTGTAGGGAAGCAGCGCGAGCGGAACGACCAGCAGCAACGTGTTTGGCGGATACAGCCACGGCAGGACGCCGTTGACGGTGCCGAGGTACGGCACCGTGCCGATCTCGATCACGGACAGCGCCTTTACGTTATAGGCGTCGACTGCGTGCCCATGCAGCGCAAGAACTGCTGCACTCCAGAACGGCAGGAAATCGACCACGAATGGACTCGTGCCGCTCAGCCCGTTCTGCCCGCTCATCCGGACCAGCAAGATTGCGATGAATAATGCGTAGCACCCAAATACGATGATCGGGTATAGCCGCAGACGATCCGCGTTGAGCCAATGCGGACGCCTCGCCGGACCCGCTGCGTGCAATACCGGCAGCGGCCGGCATTTCGCCGAGGCATGGCGAAACGCGCGCAGGTTCATACCGCCCCCTGCGCATCGAGCCGCGTGCGCCGCACGATAACGAGCAGAACAAGCAGCAACACGACCGGTCCGATTTGCGGCAAGTGACTCAGGCGGTTGAAGAATTCGTGTACCGGCAGCAGCCACGCAAGTACCAGAACGGCCTGCTCGCCGCGCCGCCAACCCTTTTCAAGGCCGCAAGCAGCAAGACAGACGAGTGCAACACCGAGCCAGGTCAGTTCGTAGAACCATACGTAGGGGTTGGCGAGCAGCGTCGCTACCGCAATCGCCGCAGCCCGCATTCGCAGATCGTCTGTGCGCCGCCACACATAGCACGCGGCCGCAGCAGCGATCAATGCGACTGCGCCTTGTGCAGCATAAGCCATGGCGGCAGACGCATCCGCGAGACGCAGCGCGGCAAATGGCGTCGGAGAGGAAGGCCAGTACAGCACGCGATTCTCGAGCACCAACTCGCGCGCCACGCTAGTGCCGACCATAAATGCGCGAAGCGATTGTGTGCCACACACGAGTACACTGATTCCAACAAACCCGGCAGCACTGATTGCTGCCACCCACATGGTTTTCCATGCGCGCGCTGCGATCAGCACAACTGGAAATAGCACGGCTAGTTGCGGTTTGATTGCCAGCAAGCCGATGCAGATGCCTGCGCGTACAGGATGTCGCTCGGTCCAGCGAACGGCGAAGGCCATCAGCGCGGCGGTAATCAACGCATTCTGCCCAACGACTGCTGCAGCAAAGACGCCTGGATATGCGAGCACGACGAGGGCGGCAAACTGCGGGCGCCGAAAGTGAGCAGCGAAACCGGTAACCCCCTGCGTGCCGGCCGCAAACAGCCAGGCGCCAACGCACACGAACAACAGGTAGCAGGGCGCGTACGGCAATAAAGCAAGCGGTGCGAACAGCAGCAGCAATGTGGGCGGATAAAGCCACGGCAAAAAACCATGCGCGCCAAATAGCTCCGCTTCGGCCCGTGAAAACGTTGGATAGTCGTAGACCGCCGCCGGTGAGCCGGTCAGCATCACATGCGACGCAGTCCAGAACACCGAAAAGTCGACGCCTGGTCGGGTGACGTCAGTCGCCATGAACCCGCCGCTAGTCCAACCCCATGCCGCCAGCAGGATGGCGCAAAGCACGAGCATCGCGCAGCTGTACAGCAGCACGCGTTCGCGTGTCAGCCAGCTATGGATGCAACGTTCGGCGCCGAGCGCTCCCCGATCTGAAAAGTACATGATCCCCGCCTTGCACGAGAGCCGGATATTTTTTCTCACCCGGTCTATCTGATTTTTTTGGTTTCCATTCCTAAGCGAACGAATGGTTCATCGCGCGCCTGTGGTCGATTCATTGTTGTAGGAAATACTTCGACTTTCAAGCCATCGTTTTCCTCACCGGTCGTGGCCACCGTCAAAGTCACGCGTCACAGCGCAAATTCGACGCCTTTTCTGGCGTCCTGGATCAGTCGCGTGTCAACTTTGAGACGGTTCGGACTGGCAGGCCCATGGAAATGCCGTCGATCTCATCGACGCCGGCGTCCTGACCGAACCAGGGTAAATCGCGAGATGTTTTCCGCAGAGCACCGAACGGCGGGCCTCTCCGGGATTCTGCCTCCGGCGGCTTGGCGCCCAAAATCGTCGCAGATTAGAGACAACCTGTGCGCCGGAGGTGGAATTGGACAACACGCAAACCGGTGTCACCTCCGTATTTCCTGGCATTTGGGGAAGCTGGCCCAGAGCTTGCGAAGGAAAGGGCGCGGAAGTCGACGACGTGACGACCGGCGCGATTCAGGTAGCAGGTACGAGAAAGAACCTGAAAACGCGACTGGAGTCAGCCACGGGGAAATTTCTTCACATACGCCGCTGCAATCATCAAAGACAGCGCGGATGGAAAGAGAACAGATGGTGGTCGCCGACTGACTAGCGGGCTCCGGCTTAGGTTATTCCCCCCAATTCGAAATACATAGTTCGGGGGTTTTGGCTGAAATTACGATTCAACACCTCTCATGCTGGGGTGTTTATTTGCCCTATGGCGTCACAAGTCATACCTTCGCTTTGCATACGATGTAGCTTTGGTGTTGCACCTTGCCAAGACGTCCCTCTCGGATCCGTGTTAGATCAAACGGGTTTCAAGAACTATTTCTCACTAGGGCAAGCCGGCGTAGCCGGCGCGTCAGCATCGAGTGTGTGCAACTTGGGCACCGCCCAGAGGGCGGCTGTCCACGCCCTTGAGGTGTGGGCAGCCAAGTTGTGCACACGGGGAGTGTCGATTGCGTAAGCGGACCACCCTCAGGGACGAGCATGCTCGGCAAACACTCGATGGTCCAAGGCTCTAACGCCACACACTGAGCGAGGCCTACGGCATGCATGTGATCGGGGGTCGGTGCACGCAAAGCATTCTGATCTGCATGCGCTGCGCTCATATCTTTCCCGCGTAACGACGATATATTGACCCACCTTGGCTACGTGTTATCGTGGTCTCGAAATTCAGAGCCTTGAGTACAACGGATTGTCATCGACCATCGGTTATGCCAGCGAGATATGCAATCACTCGCGCTCTTCGCTGCCAAGACTATCGGGACCGTGCGCCGTTCAAGGTCAGTGAACGAGGATCTCGGCAGGTGGTGTGTGACGATGTGTTTTGGCGCGACGCCGAACAAGTATCATTCGCCGTACTCGGAAGACTGATGACGTCCTTGTTTTCGTACCGTTTCTCGGCGCGATCCGGGACGGGCTAGAAGATATTGCTTCCGACAGACGTGAAAGCGATGGTCGCGAACCCGCAAGCCAAGCAATCGCAGCCACGTCACCGCCAGACCGGCTGGCCGATGGTGACGCGCTCCCAGCACTGCCGCAGAGGATCCCAATGTTCGTCGCCGTCAAGGCCCGTGTCCATACCGATGCGACCGGCGTGTTTACAGAGATTCCCGCGTTGCTCACACCAGCGGGCGTACTGGAACCGCTGCTCGACTATTGCCTGTCTCGGACCCATGATCGCAGCCTTTCCTGGATGACCAAGGTGATCCGGTCGGTGCGGATGTTCCTGGAGTATCTGCAAAGCAATCCAGCCGAGCGTGATACTCACCACCTGTTCCAGAATTTTGCCCAGCGGCTTTATACCGGTACCTTCGACCGTGAGAGCGGTCTGGATCCCAGCGGTCTGTGCTGGCAGCCGAGGTCAGTGCAGGACGCCGGACACATAGTGACCCATCTCACCGATTTCTTCGACTGGCTCGCAGAAATGCGGCCTGCAGCGGCGAAGGTGAATCCACGCTATGTCGGGGCTCTCTATGACCGCATAACTGACGAGGCTGCCTATCAGTATCGACGGGACAGAGCGTTCCTTGGACACACCTGGGCTGCCAATCCAACCCCGGAGATAACGGGGCACAGGGTGCTTGCACGGCGCCTGCCGAAAGTCGAAAAAGGGGACCCTCCCGCCTTTCCGGACGACCGTTTCATGGACCTGCTGCTGAAGGGCTTCAAAGTTGCTGGCCGACATGACTATCGCAACATGCTCATCACACTGCTGTTGCACGGCGCGGGTTTCCGGGAGTCCGAGCCTTTTCACCTGTACATCGGGGACGTGTTCCCCGATCCGGCCAACAGCCGTCGGGCGATGGTGCTCATTCATCATCCGGCCCACGGGGCGGCACCCGCAGACTGGAGCGATGCACGCAGCAAACCCAGGAAAGGGAACAGGGCCGCCTACCTCGCCGAGAAATTCTGCCTGGTGCCCCGTACCGAACTCATGGACAGCCGGGGAGCCGGCTGGAAAGGCGGTACGCATGATGCTCCTTACTATAAGCAGGCGTACTGGTTCCTGCCGGAGTATGGCGAACTCTTTCTGAAGCTCTGGTATTGCTACCTGGAAGAGGTAGCGTGTGTCGATCGGGGTCACCCGTTTGCATTCGTCAATTTGCGGCGCTCGCCAGTCGGCGGAATGTATTGCCTGGCCCAATACAACAAGGCCCATGCGGCAGCCTGCGAGCGCCTAGGCCTGCCGGTTGCCAAGTCGCTCGGCACAACCCCACACGGACACCGCCACGCCTACGGCCGACGCTTGAAGAATGCGGGCATCGATAAAGCGCTCATCCGTCGCTTCATGCACCATGCCTCCCCCGAAAGCCAGGAAGTCTATACCCAGCCAACCGCGAGGGAGGCGTTGCTGGCTCTGGAGGCTGGTGCCCAGCGCCTACGCGACTCCATCGACGGGGCGCAGCCGCTTCTCACGCCGAACAGTCTCGACGAGTAATAACGGAGGAAAAACCAAACATGACCGAACAATCGCCGCCCAGGTTGCGACGCAAGGCACCAAGCGTTCCCCGAACCGCCGAGGCAAGCAAGGTGGGGGGCGGTCGCCGCGAACATGACATTGCGCTCGGTTGGGTCGACCGAGACTATCCTCAGTTAGCGACCTGGCGCGCGCTGGCGGTGGAATGGATGAGAGGAGAGTCCCGGGGTGTCAGTCATCGACTCTTCGCCCTGACGATCTTCCTTGAAAGATATGTGGTGCGCCACGCACTCCCGCTGGACCCGGCAGTGTTCCTTGCGCGCAGCACGGTCCTGCCGGATTTTTATCAGACCGCCTGTCCGGACTCGAAGCATGGAGTTGAGTGCAACAACTACATACACCTATTCCTGCACTTCGTGTTATTGCAGGAGTTCAGCACGCCCGACGTCGACGGCCACCCGTTGGTCTTGCCAGACTATCGCAACCCGATTGCGCACCGCTCGAAGTCTGACTTGCCCAGGCTCGACGAGAGCGTCTATTCCCCGCTACCCTATGGCTACATTGACGAACTGCGCAAAATGCTCGCAGCCGGGCCACACTTCCGTGACTGGCGATGGGCACACAGCGCGTTGGGCGTGGAATCTGGGCGCGGAGGCCTTGCGCCGGAATGGTTTCCAGTGGCGGAAGCCGAGATTGACCGGGGCGATCCGGATTGCGTCTGGCGGGTTCGACAGCGAACTGCCGGGGGCCCATTGCTCGAGATGTGGAGTCCGGTGCGTTGGGTAGCATTGCTGATCAAGTTATTGCTGCCGCTACGCACGTTCCAAGTACGCATGCTCGACTCCGGCGAAGCTGATACATGGCGTTATCAGTCGGGAAATTGGGTACTGAATCCTCGCTCCCTTGCAGAAGGTTCCGAACGCAGACCACTGCAGCAGGGAGTTTTCCGCCGCACAAGCCCGCTCACGGACGGTGAACCGATGTCATCTATTCTGTACATCAACACCAACAAGACGCGGGACATCGCCAAATCGGGACCGGACAAGGGCTACACGCTCCCATGGCCCACGGAAGGGCGCCTTCATGAACTGGTTTTCTATTGGCTCGAAAAGCTGCGCGACTGGCAAGAAAAATACAATCCCATCCAGCGGCGAACCGCATGGACAGAGCTCGACGCCCGCCATCTCAAGGCGAAGAGCGAGATGCAGCTGGCGAGCTATCCGGCCGCCTGCTTTCTCTTCCGGCTGCCCGAGGCAAAGGTTGGTGAGCAGCACCTGGTCATAAGCGACAAGCAGATGCAATCTCCTTGGTTCGCCCTGCTGGAAGCCCTAGAAACACGGCTGGCCAGGAGAAATGAAACCCACAGCAACGGGGTGCCGATTCTTCTGCTGCCGACTCCAACGGAAAGGTCAGGATCGCCGACAACACTCTTTCCCCTGCATAGTCTGCGCGTAGCGCTAGTGACGGCCTTGGCGCTCGATGGCCAGGTACCTTTCCCGATTTTGCAGAAGCTGGTCGGCCATAGCCGCCTTATGATGACTCTGTACTATACAAAGCCGGGTGCCGCCTATGTCCGGGACGTCCTGACCGGCGCGGCCGAACGGCTAGAAGCCAGCAAGGAAGCCAGCATCCAGAATTTTCTGCTCGACACCGAGCACGACCAGTTGCTTCAGCAGGCAATCTGCAATAGCGCACCCAGTCTCGCGGCAGCGATACCGCAGCATCCGGCCGCCCGTAACCCCGTTGGCTGGATGCCATTGCATCACGGTCTATGTCTCGTCGGCGGCAATACCAGCGAAGTGAAAGAAAACTCCGCCATCGGTGGCTGCTACAACGGGGGGCCCAATATCGGCTCATCTCAATTTCCGAAGTACCTCCATGTTCCCGGCGGCAGCCGCAACTGCGTACGCTGCCGATGGTTCGTGACCGAGCCCCACTACCTGTCTGCCCTAGGCGCGCACTTCAACACTATCGCTTACCACTTCGATGAGGCGCGGAATGCATGTCTCGCCAATGACAAGGTCCTGCAGGACCTAAAGAGGCGGAAGGCCGATGCTGAAGAAGCTGGCCAGCCATTCGCCCGGCTCGACGCATACCGCCAGGCCGAACGCGTGTGGGAGACGGCGATGAAGCGCTTCAGCGACCTCGCCGAGGATCTCGTGGCCTGCTATCGCTTGATGGAGCGCTGTCAGGAAGCGCTCGAATCCACTCGGGGCGATGGTGCGCAGCTCGTCGCTGCTGGCACCCTCGTCGATGTGCATCTCGCCTTCGAGGAAACAGAGTCCGAACTACTGCAACTGGCCGGAGTGTGCCAGAACGCCGAAATCTACCCCGACCTCGAGCCAGGCAAGGCGGTTTTCCGGCGCAGTCAATTGCTCGATGGCGTCCTGTACAGGGACAACCTTCCACCAATCTTTATGCTGCTTTCCGAGCAGGAGCAGTTACGACTGGGCAACGCTTTTATGAACCGGCTCGCCCAGGAAATGAATCCGGCCAATCCCGCGCTTGGTCAACGGGAGGTGATTCGCCTTATGGACGCCGGAAGTAGCCTCAGCGAGCACTTCGGCATCGACCTTTCCGGTTTGCTGTCATCAGTTAGGCATGATCAGTCCTGGCCCTCCGTAGCCACTCGACTGGCGGAGGGATGCCAGTGAACGCCCCAACACAGATGATTCATCCGGACGCCGTCCTGGAGTCACTACTCGCCAAAGGCGGGCGGTCGCAGCGGCAAGGAAATCTCGCGAAACTGCACGACGTCTGTCGTCACCAGTACGAAGGCGGCTCACGAAGCTTCTCCATTTCGGACATCGGGCGCCTCTGCGAAGCGCAAGGGATTCTGAAGGGCCGTGTGCTGTACAACGCTGCCTCAGCGGACTACCGGGCACTCATTGAAGTGTGGGCTGCTTACGCCGGCCCGCCTGCCCTAAAAGAGCCGAAAACCCTGGCGAGTCACGAGTATCTCCTGAGAATCGAAGACCCTGCCATCCGCTCCATCATGCAGGCCGTCATCACGGAGCGGGACAAGTTGAAGGCTCAACTCAACGTGATGAAGGCGCACACGCAGGTTACGGTAGATCGACGTCCCTTGGGCGCAACCGTAGCCTACGGCACCTCGGCCGAAACGACGACTTTGCCGACAACAGCTCAGCAATTCACCCCGTCAGAGCGGGACGCTTTGCAAAAAGCGATTTCGCCTCAATTTCTTGAGGACCAGGGATGGCGTGAGGGTGGTCACGGAGAAATCCTCAATGGCAGAGGAAGGATGCTCTTCGAGGTGGGATACACCAAGGCGATCCGCAAAGCACTGAGCGGCTAACCACGGTTAGGCCGCGCCGTGGCGGGCGCCAGTCCTCGGTCGACGGCATGCCACGGAGACAACTGTTATTGGCGTTCGTCGACAGATCGCGCGATGCGTTGCGGAAGAATAAGGTATCCGCAACAAGAGCCATGCAGCAGACGCCCGCTGCGATCTGACTGGCCGTGCAGCAACCAGGCAAAGCGGTGGCAGTAAAAACCGAAGCGCAACAGGCCGTGCTGGCGCCGCACCGGATGCGGCAGCAACTGGTGAAGTTCCGTACGATGCAGATCAACAGCCTGCGCGGACTATTGACCGAATACGGTGAAGTGATGGGGAAGGACCGGGCTGCGTCGGACAAGGCGATATCCGCGGTGCTGGCCAGAGTCTTGGATCGCCTGCCGGCAGTGCTGGTCGACGCGTTGCGCGAGCAGTGGAATGGGTTGACGAAGCTCGACGAGCAGATCGCCGTGATCGAGCGGCGGCTGCACCGGTGGATGCTGGAGAACAAGGCGGTTAAGTCGACTACCGAGATTCCGGGCGTTGGTGTGCTGACGGCGACAGCCGCAGTGGCGACGATGGGCCAGCAGGCCGGCGTAGGAGAGATGCGGCTGCTTCGTCCTGCGCTCAGCGCACTGGGCAAATGGCCAGTTGCGACAGTTCAGCCGCCGCACGTTCCGAACGGCCTCGGTCTCGAGTACATCGGTCTTTCCCCGGATCGGCTGCTGCAGATTCGCGCCACAAAGACGGCCAACGCTTTGTGGTCAGCCATGCAGATGCTGCATGCCGGAAGCCCTCAAAACAAGCCCGGAATCACTCGGCAACGTACCTTGCCCTTGTAGGTCCGATAGCCTTCATCGGCGGAGAGAAGCTTTTCCTCTCGCAGGATCCGGTAGGCCTGCAGCATAAACAAAGCGCCATAGACCAGCAGGTTTTGAATCCCAAAATTAGCCAGCAAGAAACCAATATCGGCAATGCAGTAGCCGAGATAAATCGGGTGCCGCATGAACCGGTACGCACCGGACGAGACGATCCCGCGGTTGGCTGGCAGCAGTCCGAACGAGCGGCGCAACGACAACTTGGCGAAAATTTGCCAGCCGAGGCCAGCCACCTGCAGCGTCGTCCCGACCGCCTCCGGCACCAGGTGAATGCCGGGCGCAAGCCACACGGCGAGAAAATAGTAGGTTGCCGCGACCGTGCAGACGAAAGTCGTTGGCGTCCAGTCGCGCTTTTGCGGCGAACGTGATACGAGCGATACCCCCACCGCCGTCAGCTCCGAGATCACCATCAACATCAGCGTGATGCGCGCAGGCGCGGCGAGCCACTGCCGCATCGCGGCGTAGACGAACACGCCCATCAGCAGCACCGTCATCGCGCGCGCGACCACGTTGACGAGGAGCGTGCCCCAGTCGGTTGCCAACGCTGCAGTCATGGGTTTGGCTGGTGTCATGATGTTCTCCGCCTGGGGCATCGTCGTCTTCGTTCTGTGGATCGCTTATCCGGCGCTTACCTACTTCGCAATCCGGAGTATTTCCGAAGCGAGTCTGGAAAAACACGGCGTCATGTCGGCCGGCGTCAACGCGCTGCAGTACACCCCGACCGGCTGCTTCGGGTTGTAGCAACGCTGCAGCGAATTCGCCGTATTGGCCATGCACTTCAGTACGTCCTGGCCGATCTCCCCATTCGCGCCTTCGGGCGTCAGGAGTTCCGACCCGCGGCCGATCGCGTAGACATAGGTGCCTTCACTGCGGGCCAAGTTGGCCATCGCTTCGGCGATGTTGCGCCCAGCGTTGTTCACGTTGGCATAGTTCACCGTGCTGGTGACGACACGCGGCGTGTTCGTGATTACCGGTATCGTCTGATTGTTGAGCCACGACGTGTTGTGCGCGTTGTACCAGTTGGGCAACTGACTGATCACCTTCGACGCGTTGTTGTTGTAACAGGGCGAGCTGAGCTGCTGGCTCTGCACGTTGTCAGCGTAGAGCGCGGCCGGCGTGCTCGGCGTATCGCCGCTGATAATGGTGCCGGCTACAGAATTGCAGTTTTTGTTCGTGGTCGGGAAAATCGAGGCGAAGCTGTTGGGCGCTCCGTCCGAGAAGAACACGATGACACGCAAGCTCGACGGCTGGGTAATCACGGTGTTCAGCTGGTTGAGGGCATTCCAGTAAGCTTCCTCCGAATTGGTGCTGCCGGCAAAGTTGAACGCGTTGATGCTTTTGGTCATCGCCGCCATATCGAAGCCGCGGGCATTACCGTTGAACGGCTGGTCGACGACCGTACCGTAGGCGAAGTGGATCAGCGAAACCCGGTCGGTGAGCGGGTCGAATTGCTGCAGGAACGTAATTGCCGCCGAACGCACCGCCGGTGGCACGGCTGGGTCGGTGGCCATCGAGCCAGTGGTGTCGATGATGAGCACCAGGTCGAGATCCTTTCTGACGGTCTCTGAAGCGCTCGCCACGTTCAGCAGGTTGAAGCCGAACAGGTGCATGAAGCCGACCGGCATGCTTGCCTGCGCCGACGTGTCGATCGTAATCGTGCCCTGGTTGAAGACCACCGAGGGCGCGTTGAGCGTTGCCGTCGTGCCGAGGTAGCCCGCCGGATAGTTGGCGGCGAAGAAGCTGTTGGCAGCCGCTATGGCATTGGCCGCCTGCGCCGCCTGGGTGCTGCCGGTGGTGACGGCCTCGCCGGCGGCGATCGCGGCCGCATCGGCGGCGGCGTCGAGCTTGGCCTTGACCATATAGCCCAGCCCCGAATCGACGGCGATCCCCACCACGCCGATCAGGAGCACGATGGAAGCGGCGACGATGATGCTGACGGCGCCGCGCTGCTTATGTTTTCTGTTAAGTCTGCTGGATCTGCGCCCAGCATAGCCAGTTGTTTTCATGATGCCCCCGCAGGCCGGTCAAAACACGTTCATCGAATACAGATTGGGATTGAGCACCGTGGTCGACGCGCCGAAACCGAAGTTCGCCGCGCCAAACAGGTACTGCATCTTGTAGAAGCTTTCGACCACATAGACGATCTGGCCCGCCGCCAACTGTCCTGTCAACGCATTGGCGGTCGGAGCGGCGAGACCTGCACCAATTCCACCGCAGCTGCCGTCGCTGCCCCAGTTACCCGAACTGCAGTTCCACACGGCGCTCGAGGGTGCATAGGCACCCTGCTGCCCGTTGGGTTGCCATTCGTATTGCGCGAGCACGATGTTGCGGATCGTGCAGTTGGTGCCCTGCGCGTTGCAGTTTTCGCTGTTGCCCATGACCTCGGTGATGTAGATCATGCCGCGATTGGCCATGTCGAGCGGCGGCGTGGTCGACGCCAGATCGTTCATGATGGTTTCCATCGGGTAAGTCAGCGAGGCTCGCAACGCGAGGTTGGCGCCCTCCCGGCTCACGTTCACGAGAATCATGTTGGCCTGAATGTTGCGCGCGAGGTCGTAGGTCGGCACGGCGAGCAGCAAGAGCATTGGCAGCAGCACGGCGAACTCGATTGATGCGATGCCCGCCATCGTGCGCCGTGTTTTGAGGTGGCTCATGTGAGGAACGGTTTTCATCAGTAGCCCTCGTTACGCATGGTCGCCGCGACGGTGAACGAGTACTGCCCACCGGTGAAGAACGGCTTGATCAACGGGGTAAGAAGCGGCCACGCACAATTGAGCTGCAGCACGATCAGATCGCCGGGACCGCCGAACATGTTCGCACCATACGCTGCGGGTACGCCGTTGACCGTCACCGAGATGGCCGGGTTGACAAGGGTATAGAGTCCCATCGAGGCATCCTCGATGTCCTGGATCACGGCCAGATAGCGTTGCTGGCTGGCGGCATTCGGATCGAGGTTGCTCTGCCCGGTGACCGCATAACGTGCGCCTTCGTGCACGGCGTACTGCATCGTCAGATTGACCCAGAACATCAGCCCGAGGTCGATGATCATGCAGATCACAAAGAACAGCAGCGGCGCGACGATCGCGAACTCCACCACGGTCGAGCCGTTCTGCCCCTTGCGCGAGCGCCTGACGATCCTGCGTTTTGACCCACTCATCTTGTTCTCCCCCGCTCCGGCCTGTCGTTTCGTCTTGCTGTGTCGCGCCGAGTCATCCCCCGATTCCGCTGACCGTCGGCAACATCACGCGATAGATCTGGATCACAGCCGGTCCAAGCAGCACGATCAGAAGCGCCGGGAAAATGAAGAACATCAACGGAAACAGCAGCTTCAACGCGACTTTCGCGGCACGCTCCTCGGCAAGGTGGCGCCGCCTCGTGCGCAGCATGTCCGTCTGCACGCGCAACGCGGCGCCCACACTGGTGCCGAAACGCTCGGCCTGGACCAGCATCGCCACCAGCGTCTCCACATCGGCCACCCCGGTGCGCATCGCCAGATTGCGCAAGGCCTTGTCGCGGCTCGATCCGGCGCGCAACTCGAGCAGCACGAGTGAGAGCTCGTCGCTCAACACCTGGCTCTTCACGTGAATCTCGTCGGCCACACGCAGCATCGCCGCGTCGACACCGAGGCCAGCCTCCACACACACCGTCATCAGGTCGAGCGCATCGGGCAGGCTTTCGAAAATGTCCTGCTGCCGACGGTCGATCTGGCGCGCCAACACGACGTTCGGCAGGTAGTAGCCCAGCGTCGCCAGCAACATCAGCAGCACAGCGACCAGCGCGAGGCTGTGCGGCACGTTACTCGGCAAGCTCCCCAGCATGAGCAGCGCGACCAGCGGCAAACCGAGCGCAAATACCGTCTTCGCAGCGAAATAGATCGCCGGGGCCGCGGCGCCACGCCAGCCGGCGTTCATGAAACGCGTGCGCAGTGCGGACTTGTCCCAGCCCTCTGTGGGCAACGATAGCTTCGCCACATGCGCGGACGCCTTGGCGATCGTCTCCAGCCATTGCGGGCGCCCCTCCGCCATCGTGCTCCCGGCGCTCTCACTTTGGCCGATACCGCCGGGCGCGATTGCCTCGAGGCGCCGCTGCAAGACGTTGGGCCGTGTGATCAGCATGACGCCCAGCGCCGCGCCGAAGACGATGATGAAGGTCGCACCCAGCAACACGATCTGCATGGTGTTCATGATTTCCTCGCGAATTTGCCGCTCATTGCCGCTACGTGCAGCGACCGCTCAGACGTGGATCCGGATGACTTTACGCATCCAGACAATGCCCAACAACATGCTGACCAGCGAGACGCCGATCATCTTCAAGCCCGCGGGATCGTTGATTAGCCCCATAAAGAAGTCCGGATTGATCAGCATGATGACCCCGGCGAGAGCGAACGGCAGCGCGCCGAGAATCCATGCCGAGAGACGCCCTTCAGCCGACAGCACCTTGACCTTGCTCAGCAGCTTCAGCCGCTCGCGGATGATCTGGCTGATGCTGTCGAGGATTTCGGATAGGTTGCCGCCCGCCTCGCGCTGGATCAGCACCGCAATCACGAAGTAGCGCAGGTCCATGACCGGTACGCGCGCCACCATGTTCTTCAGTGCGTCGTTCATCGACACGCCGTAGCTGATCTCATCGAAGGTGGTCTGAAACTCGCCGCCGAGCGGGTTGGCGAGTTCTTCGCCCACCATGCCGAGCGAACTCGGGAACGAGTGCCCGGCGCGCAGCGCGCGGCTGATCAGGTCCGCTGCCTCGGGCAACTGCCGCTCGAGCACCGCGATACGTTTCGAACGGCTGCGATGCACATGCCCGAGCGGCAGCAGCGCGAACACTGCCGCGAGCGCAAGCGAAGGCAGCAGCGGCACACCGAGGCACAGCGCGACCGCCGCGGCCACACACGGCAACACGAGCGTATAGGTGAGAAACCGCCCCACCGACCAGTCGCGCCCCGACTGCAGCAGCAACCGGTCCAGCATGTGGATGCGCGGAATCGCGAGCAGCAGCTTCGTTAGCGAAGGCGAATCGCTCAGCAGCCGTGCTTTCAGAATCGACAACTGTGCGGTGCCGATTTCGCCGCCCACCGACATCGCGCGAATGCGCTGATCGAGCCGCTTGACCACCGGCCCATGATGACTGTTCCACCACAGGTAGCCCGCCTCGATCACGAGCACCACGGCGAAAAACAGCAACACGGCAAACCCAAGAAACAATCTGTTCATGACGCGCTCCCCAATACCGGCTCAGACTTCATAGCGCTTCTGCGGATCGTAGATATGGTCCGGCACGCTCACTCCGAAGGCCTGCAGCCGCTCGGTGAATTGCGGCCGCACGCCAGTCGCGCAGAAGTAGCCATTCACGTGCCCTTCACTATCCACGCCGGTGCGCTTGAAGGTGAAGATCTCCTGCATGTTGATCATGTCGCCTTCCATGCCGGTGATTTCCTGAATGCTCATCAGCTTGCGGCGGCCATCGGTGAGACGCGAGGCCTGCACGATCACCGTGATCGCCGAGGCGACCTGCTGGCGCATCGCCTTGGGCGGTAACGCGAGACCCGCCATGCTGACCATGTTTTCGAGCCGGGTCAGCGCATCGCGCGCTGTGTTGGCGTGGATCGTGGCCATCGAGCCTTCGTGGCCAGTGTTCATCGCATGCAGCATATCGAGGGCTTCGGCACCGCGCACTTCGCCGAGGATGATGCGATCCGGGCGCATCCGCAGCGCGTTCTTGACAAGCGAGCGCTGGCTGATCTCGCCCTTGCCTTCGATGTTCGGTGGCCGCGTTTCGAGGCGCAGCACGTGCTCCTGGCGCAGTTGCAGTTCGGCCGCGTCTTCGATCGTCACGATCCGTTCGTCCGCCGGGATGAAGCCGGACAGCAGATTCAGCATCGTGGTCTTGCCGCTGCCGGTGCCGCCTGAAATCAGCACGTTGATCTTCGCCTTGATCAGCGCTTCGAGCAGTTGCACCATCGGTGAGGTAAAGGTCTGGTATTCGATCAGGTCCGCCACTTTCAGCGGATTCACCGCGAAACGCCGGATCGACAGCAGCGGGCCGTCAATTGCCGAAGGCGGGATGATCGCGTTCACGCGTGAGCCGTCGGCGAGCCGCGCATCGACCATCGGCACCGATTCGTCGATGCGCCGGCCCACCCGTGAGACGATTTTTTCGATCACCTTCATCAGGTGTGCGTTGTCGTAGAACTCCACGTCGGTGGCCTCGAGCTTGCCGCGCCGCTCGACATAGACGTGATGGGCGGTGTTCACGAGGATGTCCGAGATGGTCGGGTCCTTGAGCAGCGGTTCGAGCGGGCCGAGCCCGAGCATCTCGTCCTGGACGTCCTGCACCAGTTGGCGGCGCTCGACGTCGTTCATCAGGATGTTGCCTTCCTCGATCAGCTTGCCGACCAGTTGCGCGAGCTCACGGTGGACCTGCTCGGGCGACAGATGCTGCAGCTTGTCCAGTTCGACGCGCTCGATGATCGCTTCATGGATCTCCATCTTGAGCTGCTGGTAAGCGCGCCGCGCCAGCCCGCTGTTCGAGGCCGAGTCTGCGGCGCCATTCGCCGGGCGCGTGGCGGTCGGCTCCGCTGCGACGGCTACATCCGCCGCAGCGAGGCTCGGTGCAATCAGCGCCTCGGCGGCCTGCTTGAAAAGGTGTTCGCGCAGTGACATGGTGGTGCTCCGGTTTGGATCTCAGGGTGGCGCGTTCAGGTTGGCTCAGGTCGCTTCAGGCAGATTCACATAGCGTCACGTAGGACTAGGCTGAGTCCGCGGCCTGGCCCGGAACAGCTTCGTCAGCACCGAGTTGCCCGACGCCTTGGGCGCCGGCGCCAGGCTATCGGCGAGTTCGGCAAGGCTCTTCGAGATCGGGCTGCTCTTCTGCAGCTTGAGCACCGGCACGCCCTGGTTGACCGAGTCGAGCACCGGGCGGGCGTCGTGCGGCAGTACCTTCGAGACCTTGGCGCCGATCACGTCCTCGACGGTCTTCAGGTCGATCTGGCCGCGCTTGTCATACTGGTTGACGAGCACCCGCACACGCTCGGCCGGATAACCGAGCGACTGGAACAGATGCATCAACCGCTGCCCGGCGCGAATGTGCGGAACGCTCGAGCGCAGCACCGGAAAGATCAGGTCGCTGTGGTCGAGCGCAAAGATCGACACCGGGTTCACGCTCTGGCCGACATCGAAGATCACGACGTCGTACTCATGGCGGATCAGTGCGACGATCCGCTCGAGGTGGGCGACCTTGATATCGCCCGCCTTGACCGGATCGCCCGCCCCGGCGAGCACATCGAAGTTGGGGTAAGCATGGGTCAGGCAGGCATCGAGAAACGACGCATCGAGACGTTCGATCTGCGCGCAGACCTCCGCGATGGTGGCGGGCGGAGTCTTGTCGCAGACCAGACAGGCGGCGTCGCCGAACTGCTGGTTCAGATCGACGAACAGCACGCGCTTGTTGCGCAGCGTGGCGAGCGCGTAGCCAAGGTTGGCGGCAATGAAAGTGGTGCCGCTGCCGCCCTTGCACGACACGAACGACAACACCTGGCCGTCGTGGCGCGCCGCCTCGACGTGACGCCCGGCGACGCGTTTGAGGTCGGCTACGAAGCTGTCGCGATCGATCGGCCACAGCGCGACGTTGCGCACGCCGGCGCGCATCGCCTGGATGAGTATGTCGTGCGACGGTGCCGGCGTAACCAGCGTGCAGACTAGCTCGCGATGGCGGTTCGACAGCTTTTCGAGCGAGTCGATATCGTCCTGCGTCAAGTGATAGCCGTCGAAGATCAACAGGTCCGCGGCTTGCAGCGCGTCCTTGTCGGCGCACACCTGCTTCAGGCCCACTGCCAGCGTCCTGAGTTGGTGTCCCACACCGCTGGCGGCAATCACCGCAGCGATCTGCTGAGCGCGCCCCAGGTCCGATGAAACTAACAGGATATTGATCATTTCTTTTGCTCCGCTTCGCATGTCCGCTTCCGGCTGTGCCTCGCCACGGCAAGTGTTACGGCGTCCCGCTGGTATTACTCGTGCCGAGCCCAACCCCATACGGCGTGCCGACAATCGGCGGTTGCGCGAACGTCTTGCTGTAATGGAACATCGAGGCCGCCGCCGCGCCGCCGTCGAGCCCGGCGACCGGGTCCGTGTTGCTGCTCGCCTGCGGGTTCAGAATCTGCGCTGCGGTGATCTGCTGGATGGTCTCGCCGAAATGCGCGTCCCAGTGCGGCGTCGAGGTCAGGCAGCCGGCGAGCGACAGGCTGATGCCTGCGCATACGCTGGCGCGAATCAATGGTTTGAGCGTTTTCATGTTCGGCCCCAGTTCAAGGTGAAGTTCGTGAGCACTGCGGTGCGGTTCAAGGCGCCTTCCCGGTAGGGGGCGGCAGCGCCGGGCCGCTGGCGGGTGGATTGGCGACCGCGTAGACATCCGGCTTCGCGCTGTCGTCGCTGCCATGCGGGGCAGCGCCTTGTGCACTCTGCGCACCCATTGCCGCCACGTTGCTGACGCGCTGACTTGTGCTGTTGTCCAAGGTCGTGTCGGACGTGCCCAGCGGTCGGGACGGCGCAACCGGTGCAGGCGCAGCCGCGGGCAGCGGGCCGGAGGTGGTGGCCGGCAGGGCCGGGGCGGGTGCCGTCGACTGGCCGCTGGGGGCCGGAACCATGACGCCGTGGTCAGCGGGAGCAACCGTGCCGCCGTTCGAACCAGCCGCGACACCAGGCGCAACCGCAGGCAGTGCGGATTGCGGTGCACCTGCCGCAGGCGGCGGCGTATGCGACGCCTTGCTGCCTTCCATGTTGCCGGTCAGCAGGACGCCTGCCTCGTTGACCTCGCCGAAGTGATCGGTCGGCAACGTGTAGTTGGCCGGCAACGGCTTGACGAGGTGCGGCGTCACGACAAACACCAGTTCCGTGCGGTCCTGCTTGAAGTTCGTGCTGCGAAACAGGGCACCCAGCACCGGAATTTCACCGGCACCCGGCAGCGCGTTGATCGTGCCCGTGATGTTGTTCTTGATCAGGCCGCCAATCGCGAAGCTCTGACCGTCGAGCACCTGCAAAGTCGTAGAGGCGCGGCGCGTCGTGATGAGCGGCAATACCGCGGTGGTGTTGCCGGACGACGAGGTAACCGTGGCGCCAGTCGGCGACAGGTCCGACACTTCAGGCGCCACCGTCAGGTTGATGCGGCCGCCTTCGAGCACGGTCGGTGTGAACGTCAGGCCGATACCGAAGTCCTCTTCCTGCAACGTAATCGTGGTGGTGCCGTTGGCCGTCTGCGCAACCGGGATGAACACCTTGCCGCCAGCGAGAAAACTTGCCTGCTGGCCGCTAATGGCCATCAGGTTCGGTTCCGCGAGCACCTTGACCAGTTGATCGCTCTTTTGCGCATCGACCGCGAGGCCGAACGGCAGCTTGTTCGACTTGACCGCAAAGCCCTTGCCCGCGCCGCCGCTCAGGAAATTGGCGAGCAGACCGAAGGTCCAGCTGCCGAAGCTGCCATTCAGGGTCGCCTCCGCACCGAGTTCGTCGATCAGGGTCTTCGAGACTTCCGCGACCTTCACTTCCAGCATCACCTGTTGCGGCGCGCCCACCGTCAGCATGTTGATGATGCGCAGGTTTTTGTCGGCAGGCTGGATGAGGCCGCCACCGCCCGCTCCGGCCGCGGCGGCTGCGCCGCTTGCGCCCTGGGCCTGCACGACCGGCTTGGTAGCGCGCTGCACGAACGCGTTGGCCAGTTCGAGAACCCGCTGCACCTTGACGGCATCCGCCACGGTGCCGCTTAGCACGAGGCTGTCGGCGGCCGCGCTGACGCGCACATCGTGTTCTTCCGGCATCAGCGAAGCCAGCGTCGCCTGCAGGCCACCCGGGTCGACGCCCACCACCACGTCGATCACGCTGCACGAGCCGCTGCGGCCCTGGATGATCATGTTGGTCGCGCCGACGTCGGTGCCGAGCAGGTACAAGGTCTGCGGCGACACTAGCATTGCCTGAACGATATCCGGGTTGCCCACCGTACGGGTGCGAACCGGCTCGGGTAGCGCGACCATCGTCGACTTGCCGACTGCGACGCCGACGGTGCTATGTTGGCGCACTTCGCCGGTACAGCTCGGTCCCTTGATCTGGCCTGCCTCGGCAGCCGTCGCAGCGGCGCGGCTCACGCCGATCGTGAGGTTCACCCCGTTCGCCGCCACCGTGAGCGGCTTTGCGGCATCAGCCCCCGCCGATTGCGCCTCGACCGGCGCGCTGCACAGGCTCACGCAGGCCAGTGCCACCAGCGTGATGCGCGCGGCGTGCCGCGCCCGTGCACTGTGCGGATGGCACCGTTCGATGCAGCGCGTGTCGCTGTCATGAATATGGTTCATTTGCATTCCCCCGGATGAGGCCACTAGCCGGATTGGCCAGCCTCGATCAATTCTTGTTGTACTGTGCCCGACTCGTGCCGCCTGGTCTCGCGGCACGATTCAATCAGAAGCATTCCTGACCGTTTTGCGTGCCTGTAATCACGCGGATGCAATTGCCCGGCCGCGCCGCCGCCACCCGCTGGACAACCCGCACGGCCTTCACTTCGGGCTTCGGCGCAACCACGGCGACCGGCTCCCTCAGCAGCGAGACCTTGGTCGCACCGCCGGTCATCTCGTCGGCGGTGTCCACCTGGTTACGCAGCACCAGCGACAGCGTGCCGACGCTGCGAGCCAGATCGATCTTTTCCGCCTGTTCGGGCGAGACTTCGAGCGTGACCGCATTGACGACCCGCGGCTTGGTGTCGTCGCGGCTCACCTCTTGGGCGACGGCCAGCACGAGAATCTTCTCGAGCACGATCTTCGAGATGTTGCGGTCCTGCGAATCGCCTGGCGTGGCGCTGCCACCTTTTTGCGTGTTGACGATGATGTCCACGTAGTTGCCCGGCAGCGCGAAGCCGGCTACACCGATCACGTCGTTCACGCGCACCGTGATCGCCCGCTTGCCATCGCCGATCACTGCGGACAGGCCGCCCAGCGTGCCGAGCGGCGCGAGCTTGGCTTCCAGCAGCGGTTCGCCGCGTTGCGCGCTTGTCTTCAGCACCCGGCCGTCGAGCTTCTGCAGGTCGCTGAACGCGCCGGCCGGGATGCTGCCGGCGGGCCAGTCGACCAGCTTGACGAACTCGGGCGTCAGGCGCTGTCCGAGGTTGATGTCGGTGGACGCGACGGCTACCCGGGTCGATGGGGTCGCCTGGGTTTGCACCCAGCGCGACGCAAACAGTACGGCCGCCAGCGCAGCGATCGTCGCCACCGTCAACATCGCCAGCGCTCTCATATTTTTCATGTCGCACTCCTTAACGGATTGACTCGTCAGGCTCGCGCCTGCACTGCTATAAATTCAGATCAGGAAAGACTGGCGGCAGTTAAAAAGGCGCCGCCGCGCAGAAAAGTGGACGGGGCGAATCAGGAGGGAGCGAGGTTCAACGCCGGCGTCGAAGCGCGCCGCAGTCAGCCGCTTCACGGGTGCCGGACACCGGTCGTATCGACCTGGCCTCCCCATCCGGCAGGTACCGTCCCCCCTGAAGCGGTGAAGCAACCGGTCTACAGCAGACGGAGGAACACCCGCCTCTATCTCCTGACTGCCGGTCGGGCCGTTGAATTCGCCCATTCTTGAACCCCGTACCAAGAAAGCCTTTCTGTGAAGGCATGCTTTTTGTTGTTAGTTGTCCCCGTCGCGCCCTTCAATGCGGGCTTGATCGTTCGACAGACCTGTATTCGTTTCTGTGCTTCTTCTGTGTCTCTTCGGCGCTTCGCCCGTGACGCCCTGGTCTTCGTGCGACACCGCCTTCTAGTGCAACAACACCATCACAGACATCGTCCCTAGCGCGATGGCCACACCGTAGGGCAGCCGGCCGAGCGATGCTTCGCTCGTTGCCCCTTGAACCTTGTGCTGTGCCAAACCGGCGAACATCAGGAACAGGCTGTTGCTCGCGTGGCGCAACTGGCGCCGGTGAACCACCACGACCAGCGACCAGAGTCCGCCCACCACGAAGGTCGCGAGCGCGATCAGCAGCACCGCGGACGGTCCGGCCAATGCGCCAAGCGCGCCCATCAACTTCACGTCGCCCGCGCCGAAGGCGCGCAGCAGGTAAAACGGAAGCAGTACCGCGATGCCCGTCGCCAGTCCTTCCAGTCCCTGCAACACGCCTGCACTTCCGCCATGCGCAGTCCACTGCACCGGCACCGCCGCGATCAAACCGAGCAGGACCAACACGTTCGGGATGCGCCGCGTGCGCAGATCGAATGCAGCGGCAGCGATTACCAGCGTGAAGACACACAGCCCAGTGGGAAACGCGAAAGTGTTCATGGCAAGACCTGTTGAATTCTGTGGTTCGAAGTCCGGGGGCGGCGTTGCGGGAGCCTTTCCAGGCACGCCGACAGCGCCAGCTCACCCGAACCCTCCGGCTCGTCAACCGCTGCTCGCGGCATCGATTGACTCTCCGGACGGCCCCTGCGATTCAACCATTCACGTTGGCCGCAGCGGTCTTCAACTGCGCCCCGACGTTGGCGAACAGCGTGTTCAGGCTCGTCCCCGCGAGCGTGGCGCCGGCGATGATCATGACCGCGATCAGCCCGGCCAGGAGGCCGTACTCGATCGCAGCGACACCGTCTTCTTCACGGACAAAGCGCTTTACTTCGTTGATGATCGTTTTCATTTTCAGTCCTCGTTGCGTTAAAAAACTTAGAGAGAAGAAAGCACCCGCTGCGGGCCGGGTACAGAAGCATTGGCCGGTTTTAACGGCCCGGGCAAGGTGCGGCTCGAGCGGCGCCGTCCGGTTGGGCCATGCGAAGCATTCACAAGGAGTGCATCACATCAGCATTGCCAGGTGGTGCATCGAATCCGTCCTTGCCTCGTTCCAGGCGCCGGGCCAGCCAATCAACCGGCCATCCCAGCCCGGCCTCCGGGGTTCGCCTCGCCGTATCGGCATATCGCGACCTCGAGGTCCGTTGTTGCCGCTTGACTGTTTCCCCGACAGCAGTCAAGCGGTACCTGAATCTGAATCTGCGTCTACTGCGTTGCTACTCGGTGCAGGACGTTTAGCGACGACTGTGCCAGGTACCCGGGAAGCCTTGTATTTGCTGGGCCGCAGGACTCCCAGCCGAAATCCGCCTGCATAGCTGAGGGCGTCGTCGACCAAACTGTTTCAGTGAAGCCACTCAACCGAAACGCGAATTTCGCGTAACGCGTAGCGTTCTGTTCGCTGACGCACAAAGCGACCCGCAGCGCGCGGAGTCGTGCGTAATGGCTGAGAGCACACTGCAGCCTTGGTCAGAGGAAACGCAACGGGCGCTGGTGCGCGGCGCCATGCAAAAGATAGGTGGGGTGGCGCACATAGACAGGAACGTCTCAACATTGAGACGGCTCCACTCACTTAAATAAGGAAAGCGAAAAGCAGTTGGCGGAAAATGCGCTGTTGCGCAAAGGTTTGCGCAACACCAATAAAGTGCCGGCAATATTGCCTTGGACACCGATGGGCGCACGGGTTCCGGTCAAAATTTTCGTTCTGAGCGAGACTCCATCGGCCGGCAATAGCACCGCTGACCCGCTTTCTCAAAGTTGAGACGAAACGCCAGCCGGTGGTCTCACTCGCCCGTGGCGCTGCGTGTCGGGGCGGCACGATGCTGGATTGATGCACGCCTATCGGGAGCGGAAGTCATCGGCGATCTGAAAGTCGTAAAAACTGACGGCGCAAAAGTGCTTTTTCTTCCGGTATTTTCTTCGAATTCATCTCTCTAGAGCCTGGTTTTCTTCGGTTCTTCTTCGGCCCTTTCTGTCGCTGTGCCTGGTGTTTTGTCTGTTCTTCGCGCACGCGCGACGTCGGCTCGGCTCGCGCGCGGCGGCGCATGATCGGCGCCTTGGGGGCCGGTCCATGAAACACCGAAGACAGCGTAAGTGCCTGGGTTGCGAGGTGTTGTTCCGGTCGGACCCGCGCAATGTACCTCTGTGCTCTTCGCTACCGCGGTGGATATCATCAACTCGGTGAACGCCGCGTACGCACATGGCGGGCTCAAACGCGAGCTGCGCCGCTACGTCAAACCGCGCGTGCTTATCGTGGACGAGCTGGGATTTTTACCCATCGACAAACAGGGTGCCGACGCGCTGTTTCAGATCATCAGCCAGCGCTATGAGCACGGCGTGACCATCACTTCCAATCCCGCGTTTAAGCACTGGGTTGATATCTTAAATCACGACAGCACGTCGACCTCCGCGTTGCTCGATCTCGTCCTCCATCATGCCGAGACCGCCGTCATCGAAGGCAAAAGCTATCGCATGAAAGACCAGCGTGATCCTTTTACGTGAATTTGTGGCCGCCGCAGACATCGACTGAACTATGTATTTCGATGCATTCTTACATAGTTTCAGCGAGTGCCTCCAAGTCCTCTAGTTGCTGGTGTTCCAGTCAACCGCCCACTAACTATGTATGAATACGGTACAGGTCAACGCGGCCGGAAGCCAATAACGAGCAACAGAAGGCAAGGACCACGAGATGAAGACCGATCAAACAAAACGACGGGCCCACCGTCGCCACAGCGGCGCCGGCTTCACGTTCCCGGCAGCACCCACATCGATCATTCGTTGCGCGCATCGTCGCGCCGACAATGATCTCCACGGACCCTACGCGTGGCAATTCGCCAGGCGCACGCTTCGTGATCTGTTTCCTCGCAGCGACTCTTCCGACACGAAAGGTTTGCACGCATCCGCGTGTACGCCGACACGGTCGGCCTAGACTCGGCGCCCTTTTTTCTGCAGTGCCAGCAGTACCTTCCCTCAGCCAATTCTGGCCAAGGGTTATTAATTAGCCATCCAAAGGAGTTAGCCATGCAACATATCATCGCCCAAGCCAAGCGTTTCGTTCGTGACGAAGATGGTGTAACCGCTATCGAATACGGACTGATCGCATCACTGATCGCCGTGGCCATCATTGTCGCCGTAACGCTCGTTGGCACAAAGCTGACTGGGGTCTTCAACACGATCGCGAGTGACCTGTAAGCGGCGGGCCGACGGACAATGACCAGCCGTTGATTTGTCCGTCTCCGCCGGGTCCTCGATTCTCGCAGGACTCCCCCAACCAAGACAGGAGTGACCTATGAATGCGATGAGAGAAGCAGCATCGCGCGTCACGCTGCTGCAGCTCTTCCGGATCGACGCAGCCCGTACCAGACGTTTCGTGTTGGACGAACAAGGCGTGACAGCCATCGAGTACGGCCTTATCGCCGCACTAATCGCGGTGGCCATCATCGTTGCCGTAGCGCTAGTCGGGACAGATCTGAACGCGGTGTTCAACACCATCTCAAGCGATCTGTAGAGACGGGATTTGACGGGTGAGCGGTTTTCCGTCTCTCCCGTCTTCCCCAGAATCATTGCGTGTTCCACCGTCGACAGAAACCGACGACGAATCAGTTCGGGAGATAGCCATGCACGCATGGAGCGACATCTATCAGCACATCGCGACCAAGGTCACGGCGGCACGTTCATAAACGCAGACAAAACTCATCGAGACCCGCCATGTTTCTGCCCCCACAACCCATTCCTGCATGTGTGATTGCGCTGGCCATCGTGACAGCCAGCACGGATCTCACTTGCCGGCGGATTCCGAACCGGATCATCGCGATCGGCCTCGCCGCTGCACTTATCGTGCAGATCCGGCTGAACGGCCCGCTTGCCGGAAGTGCGGACTGGCTCATGGGCGCCCTGACCGGGTTCGCGGTGCTGCTGCCCTTCTATCTGTTGCGGGGCATGGCCGCCGGCGACGTGAAACTGCTTCTGACGATCGGCGCCTGGGTCGGGCCGGCGATGACCGTCCGTATCGCCCTGGCAACGTTCATCGCGGGCGGGATCTGGTCACTGTGTGTCACCTTGCGGCGCCGTCGCGCGAGGCAATTGCTCGTGAATCTCTGGTGCATCGTAAGCAGCATGTGGACCCCCGGACGACAGATAGCCGGGATTCCTCAGTACCAGCAGATCGAATCGGTTGGATCACTGCCCTACGGCGTTGCCATTGCCGCAGGGACTTTAGGCGTGTTGTTCGCATCGGCTGCATAGCCGAAGAAATCCGGGGTTGCCGCCAGCATGGACAGCCGAACCGTACAGCCTGTGATGCCGGTCGCAAACCGGGCAGGAGAAAAGAGCGATGAACCAGCAGAACATTGAAAACGGGAGTGTCGCACAGGTTACGCACCTTCCTGAGCCTGAGCCGTCGTACGGCCGTCATGCGGAAGAATCCACCGTGTCGCTGCGTGCTCCGCGCACGCTCGCTGAAACCGGACTGCCGCAGGAGTTCGTGACACGGCTCGTACTCAAGTCCGTCCTGCTGCACGGCAAGTCGAGTTTCGCGGATCTCGCCGAACGGCACAAGTTGTCGGTGGGGGTACTCGACGACGTGCTGGCATTTCTCGTGCGCGAGCACCTTGTCGAGATCACCCACCGCGGCGCGAATGACATCGACGTGCAGCTTCGCCTCACGGACAGCGGCCGCAATCTCGCACAAGACGAAATGACGCGCTGCAGATATTGCGGCCCCGCCCCCGTCGAGTTCGACGACTATGCAGCAAGCGTGCGCGAACATTGGGTTCGTTGGATCCGCATCACGCAAGGTGACGTAAGTTCGGCATTTCGCGACGTGGTCGTCGATCACGCGTTGCTCGGTGCAGCGGCGACATCGCTCAATGCCGGGCGGCCTTTGATGCTGCACGGCCTCGCAGGAAGCGGCAAAACGTTCCTCGCCGAGCGGCTCGGACTGCTGCTGCGCGGCAACGTGCCGATTCCCTATGCGCTCTACGTCGGCGGCGAAATCGTGCAGCTTTACGATCCACTCGTGCATCGCGACGCACCCGAGCAGAGCCAGACGCAGACGAGCGACCGGCGCTGGCGCATGTGCCGCCGCCCGGTGGTGATCTCAGGCGGCGAGCTGACGCTCGAAGCGCTCGACCTGCGCCATGACGCCACGGCCGGCTTCTACCAGGCACCACCGCACATGAAAGCAAACATGGGTCTGTATATCGTCGACGATCTTGGGCGCCAACGCATCGCGCCTCACGACCTGCTCAACCGCTGGTTGATGCCGCTCGATCGGGGTGTCGATCAGTTCACGCTGCAATCCGGCTCGCGCTTCGTTGCGCCCTTCGACGTATGGCCGGTGTTCTCCACCAATCTTGCTCCGGCCCAATTCGACGACGCATTCCTGCGCCGGCTCGGCTCGAAGCTGTACGTCGGACCCTTATCGGTCGACGACTATCGCGCGGTCTTCAACGCGCGTTGTGCTGCACTCAAGCTCACTGCTACGCAAGCCTCATTCGATTACCTGCTCCACAACCTGCATCTCCCGACCGGCAAACCGTTCCTGGCCTGCTATCCAGGCGATCTGCTCAATCTGGTCTCCGCCACGGCGCACTACCGCGGCACGGCGCGCGAAGTGACGGGGGATGGACTGCGCGAAGCATGGCACAGCTATTTCGGCACCGCGATGGACCACGACAGTACTTACCCACCTACGGCCGACCGGCCGGGCCAACAGTTAGCCGCCGGTTGACCGGCAAGTGTCCAACGACCTACGCAGGAGTATCACCATGAAAAACAGTCGCGCTTTAGTCATGCTGGCCGTCGCCATGCTGGCCGGTCTGGCCGCCGTGGTCTTCGCTTCTCGATGGCTGATACAAACCTCGTCGAACGCGGTTACGCCTATCGCGGTTGCGGCGGGCGATGTCAGTCTCGGCGAGCCGCTCAACGCCAGCCTGATCCGCACCGTCAACTGGCCGACGGGAAGTGTGCCGCCGGGTGCATTCACCGATCCGAAATCGCTCGAGGGCCGTGTGGTGCGTACGAGTCTCGGGCGCGGCGAGCCCGTGATCGAGGCGAAGCTCGCACCGATCGGCACCAAAGGCGGCCTCTCCGCTGTCATCGGCGAAGGTAGCCGCGCCATCACGGTCCGCGTCAACGACGTGGTCGGCGTAGCGGGCTTCGCGCTGCCGGGCAACTACGTCGACGTCATCGTGAACACTCAGGAACCGGGCAAGAGCGACGCTCAGCAAAGCATCTCGAAGATTGTGCTGGAAAAGATCCTGGTGCTCGCGGTGGCCCAGCAGGTCAATCGCGACGACACGGCGCCGAAGGTCGTCAACGCGGTCACGCTCGAAGTCACGCCTGACCAGGCGGAAAAACTCGACCTTGCGCGCAGCGTCGGCACGTTGTCGCTGGTGTTGCGCAACCAGGTTGATAAGGCGATGCAGGCGACCGGCGGCGCCACGAAGTTCACGCTGCTCGGCACACCTGCAGCGGTACCGGCCTCGGCACCTGCCGCTTTGCCCGCGCGTCCGGCGCGCGTGCACTACGCCGCACGACCAGCGGCGAAGCGAGATTGCGTGGGCGTCCTCTCGGGTGCGTTGGGCAGTGTCGAATGTTTCTAGGGCGGATGCGGCGGCGTCTGCGAAGACGAGCCGCTGCAACTGGCACCACTAAGGCAAATAACGGAAGTCTCGATCGACCGATGTCGAGAAACGGGGGCAGGAAAATGAAAACGAAACTGAGGTTCTCAACCGGTGGTGCGATACGTAACCGCTCGCTGAGCGGCGTCGTACTCGCCTCGGCGTTGTGCACCGGATTGCTTGTCGCACAAAACGGCTCAGCGCAGGAAGCGCTCGAGAGCCCAGTGCTCGCGAAGGCCCGGCCGAATGCGCCGTTGCCGGTGGGCCGCGCGCCAACGCCGATGATGGTCAGCATGGCGCCAATGCCGGCTGGCGGGGCAGCCGGCGCATCCGTGCCAATGCGCGGCCCGAACTGCACTGGAGAGATCCACGAAGAAACCAGCGTCGTCGTGCCGGTCGGCAAGTCGACACTCTTGCCGCTCGCCGAACCGGCACGCAATCGCACGCTCGGCAATCCGACGATCGTGCAAGCCACGCTGGTGTCGCCGCGCACGCTTTACCTCGTCGGCATGGCGGTCGGCACGACCAACATGATCGTTCAGGGACGCAGCGGCGGATGCCAGATTATCGATGTGATCGTCAACATCGACGCCAACGGCTTGCAGCAATCGCTCGGACAACTGTTGCCCGGCGAGCGTGGCATCCGCGTATCGACCGCTGCGGGCAACCTGGTGCTCGGGGGAAGCGTGTCGAGCTCGCCGGCTGCCCAGCAGGCGCTGGAGATCGCGAAGGCCTTTGCGAGCGCACAGCCCACCCAGCAATCGCAGAGCGGAACCGGTGTCCTCGGCAACGGGACTCCCGTGAATCAGCAGAGTTCGAGCACCAGCAAGCCGGCCGAAGTGATCAACATGATGACGGTCGACTCGCCGCAGCAGGTGATGCTCGAAGTCAAAGTCGCCGAGGTGTCGAAGACGCTCATCAACCAGATGGGCGCGGCGCTCAACATTCAGGGTGGCTTCGGCTCATGGAGCGGCGTGCTCGCGAGCAACCTGCTGGCCGGTGTAACGAGCCTCATCTCGGGCAGCAAGGCGAACAACCGCCCGTTAAGCTTCGCCATCGACGCGCAGAAGACGGACGACCTCGTCAAGATCCTCGCCGAACCGAACCTCGTCGCCATCAGCGGCCAGGAGGCTACTTTCCTCGCCGGTGGCAAGATCTTCATTCCAGTGCCGCAGAGCAGCAGCACGGGGGCGACGACCATCACCCTGCAGGAAGAGGAGTTCGGTGTCGGCCTGAAGTTCACGCCGACCGTTCTCGCCAACGGCCGCATCAGCCTGAAGGTCGCACCTGAAGTGTCCGAGCTGTCGCCAACCGGCATCACGCTCAGCGCGACTAACGTGAGCGGTGTGTCGATTCTGCCGCTCATCACGACGCGTCGTGCATCCACGATGGTCCAGATGAACGACGGCGAGTCGTTTGCGATCGGCGGCCTGATGAAGAGCAACGTGACCGGCGCGCTGAAAGCCATTCCCGGCATCGGCGAAGTGCCGGTGCTCGGAGCGCTGGCACGCAGCACGTCATTCCAGCAGGACCTCACGGAACTGGTGTTCATCATCACGCCGCATCTCGTCAAGCCGCTGCAGACCGCCGACCTGCCGCTGCCGACGGACAGCTTCTCGCAACCGAACGAAGCCGACGTCTACGCAACCGGCAACATGGAAGGCCGTCACCCGAAAATGCGTGCCGCGCCTGCCGGCACTGCCCCGGCTGCCTCGCCCATGCCAGCCCCGGCTTCGGTGAGCCCGGCGGCACCGCTGCCCTCGCCCGCACCGGCGCCGCAACCGCCCACCGGGCCCGTTGCGACGGCGTTGCCGCAGCCCGGCCCGCAGGCCGCGACGCCCAGCGCCGACCGGTCGCGCCCCATGCCGGATACGGCGGCGGGCTCGGCGGCGCCGCTAACGGACACGCCACGATCCGCGGACGCCGAACAGGCGGCCCGCGCCGCCCGTATCGAAAGCGCCGCGGCACGGATCGCCTCCCGCAAGGTTCCGCAAGAAGTCGCGAACGCGGACGCTTCCACCCACGCGATCGAACATTGATGTGATGCCAAGGGGAATCTCATGAAACAAGAACACTTTGCTTTCGCACGCTGGGCCGCGCTCATCGTGCCGGTCTGTGCAGCGCTCGGCGGTTGCATGTCGAGCACGCCGATCTGGGACGCGCATTTTGGCGAGGCGCTCAAAACCGTCACTCAGGCGCAGATCATCGATCCGCACGCGGCAGAACACGCTCAGGCGGCTCAGAGCATGGACGGCAAGTCCGCCGCTTCGGCGATGGACACCTACGACAGATCATTTCAACAACCCCCACCGTCGCCGAACGCGTTTGTCATCGGCATCGGAAGCGGGGGCGGCGGGGCCAGCGGTCAGTAAGAACAATATGCTCGGGGGGGCGTCATGCGTAGCGTCAATCAGTCAGGCAGGTGTGGTGCGGCTCGTCGAGGCGAGCGCGGCGCAGTGTCCATCATCGTCGCGTTGTCGCTCGTGGCGCTGATCGGCTTCGTCGGCCTCGCGCTCGATCTCGGCAAGCTGTACGTGACCCGAAGCGAGTTGCAGAACAGCGCCGATGCCTGTGCGCTGGCCGCCGCACGCGATCTCACCGGTGCAACAGTCAATCTGTCTGTCTCCGAGGCGGCCGGCATCACTGCCGGCCACCTCAACTACGCGCTGTTCCAGAGCGGCGCCGTGCAGATGACAACAGACAGCAGCGTGCTGTTCAGCGATTCGCTGAGCAACCCGTTCCTGCCGAAGAGTTCCGTCGCCACCCCGGTGAACATCAAGTACGCAAAATGCACAACGTCCAAGGCGAACATTGCAAACTGGTTCATCCAGGTGCTTGGCGCGTTCAGCGGCACGAGCGTAGCTAATGCAACCGTTTCCGCTACGGCCGTTGCAACCGTCGGTGCCGCGCAAACCACCTGTGCGATTCCGGCGTTCATCTGCAAGGCCGGAACGGAGACTACGCCGCCGACCGCAGGCGAGACGTATACGGTCGGGCAGTGGATCGCGTCGAAAATCGGCGCCTCTCCAGCATACGGACCAGGCAACTTCGGCTGGGCCGCCCTCGACGGCAGCAACAGTGCCAATTCGATCAAGAATGAATTGACTGGAAATTTTTGCTCCTTGCCCGCCACCGGCGCGAACATCGGCTCGACAGGCAACATGGTCGCCGACTCAGGCGCCTGGAATACACGCTTTGGTATCTACGGCACCTCGTTCAAGGGACCTGCCGACGGCCAGCCCGATTTCACCGGATACGCTTACACCGCAACAACGTGGACCGCGCAGAGCAACGCATATAGCGACTTCGTCAACGAGCGCAAAACGTTTCAGCCCTATCAGGGCGACAAGGTCACCGGCTCCAACACCAAAGGCACGTACAGCGCCAGCAACTACCCGCTCGGCGCCGACCGGCGTCTCGCACTCGCCCCCGAACTGGATTGCGGCGTGCTGGCGAGCAGCCACCAGGCTCCGGTCATTTCCTGGGATTGCGTGCTGATGCTCGACCCGATGGACTCCGGCGGGACGGCCGGCCCGGTCCATCTGGAGTACCGCGGTTCGTCGTCGGCGCCGGGAAGCCCGTGTGCAACGCAGGGTGTGCCTGGTTCCGGCAGTTCGGTCGGGCCGCAAGTACCAGTATTGCTGCAATAGGGGACTGTCATGAACAAACGCTCTACCCGTCCAGCACGCATGCGCGGTGTCGCCGCGGTGGAATTCGCCATCGTGCTGATTCCGCTCGTGATGCTCGTCGCCGGCGTGGCCGAATTTGGCCACGCAATTTATCAGTACGAAGCGCTCACGAAAGCCACGCGCGATGCCGCTCGCTATCTGTCCACCTACCTGCCGAGCGATAGCGCCTACCCGCTCGCGCAGGCCCAGTGTCTCGCCGTCTATGGCAGTACGACCTGCGCGGCGCCGGGCAGCGGTACGGAGCTCGTAACCGGTTTGACGACCTCGATGGTGATCGTGTGCGACAGCGCGCACACGACCAGTTGCGCCGATGCCTCCGACCCGGCGCAGTTCACCAACGTCCCGACCTATGACAACAACAACGGAACCGGGCCTTCGAACGCAGCCGGCAGCATCAATCTTGTCGAAGTCAAGATCAAGGGGTATCCGTACTCCCCGATCCTGAACTACTTCAATCTGTCTACGCTGAAGTTCGGCAACATCGTCACCGTGATGAGGCAAGTGTCATGAACCCGAGCCCCGTTTCCCAGCCACTTCGGCTACGCGCACAACGCGGTGCTGCCGCCGTGGAGTTCGCGCTGGTCGCAGGCATCTTGTGCACCTTGCTGATCGGCGTTTGCGAACTGAGCCGTGCGCTTTTTTACTGGAACACCGCGAGTGAAGCGGTGCGCCTCGGCGCACGTACCGCCACGGTCTGCGATGCCGATGCCACGGTGATCAAAAGCAGGATCACAAACCTGCTGCCGTTGCTCGCCACGTCCAACGTGAGCGTTACGTACACACCCTCTGGTTGCGACTCCGACGCCGCCACTGCACGCAGCACGTGCACGTTAGTCACCGTCAGCGTGACCAACGTCAGCGTGAAAACCATGATTCCGTTCGTGCCCCTCACGCTCAAGATGCCACCGCTCACCACCACCCTGCCGCGCGAAAGTCTCGCGACGTCGACAGGCGGCACCGTCTGTCAATAACACAACATATCCAGGCAGCCACGACCATGATCAACATTCTCATCACTTCGGAAAACGCCGCACGGTTGTCCCAGATCGTGAGTCTGATCGGCGAATGCGGCAACTATCGCACCACCCGCGTGGCCGGCAGACCGTCGTCGCTAGTAGAGCGCGGCGATAGCCTCGACGCCTTCGACGTGCTGATCGTCGACGCTTCGTCGCTCGAAACCGCCGAGCTTCCGGTTGTCGGCAAACTGTGCCAACGGCGCCCGCAGGTCACATCGATCCTGCTGATGCCCGATGCGTCGCCACAGACGCTGATCGAAGCCATGCGCGCCGGCTTTCGCGACGTGCTCGGCTGGCCGCTCAACAAGGCTTCGCTCGGTGAAGCGCTGTCGCGCATCGAGAGCCAGTTGGTGCAAAAAAATGGCGCGCACGAAACGCAGATCGTTTCGTTCCTGTCCTGCAAGGGCGGAGCGGGAACCAGCTTCATCGCCAGCAACGTGGCTCATGCGATCTCGGATAGCCAGCAAAAACGTGTGCTGCTGATCGACCTCAGTCAGCTCTTCGGGGACGCAGCCTTTCTCGTCACCGACGAAAAACCACCCTCGACCTTGCCGCAGATGTGTGCGCAGGTAGAGCGGATGGACGCAGCCTTCTTCGACGCGTGCCTCGTGCACGCGAGCGACACGTTCCACATACTCGCCGGCGCCGGCGACCCTATCAAAGCGTCGGAGATCAAGGAGGAAAGGCTCGAATGGATTCTAGGCGTCGCCGTTCCGCGTTACGACGTGGTGATTTTCGATCTCGGCCAGTCCATCAATCCGCTCTCCATCCTGGCGCTCGATCGCAGCAACCAGATCCATCTCGTCTTGCAGGCGAGCATGCCGCATGTACGCGCGGGCCGGCGTCTGCAGGAGATTCTGGCGTCGCTCGCTTATCCGGCTGACCGTACCCGGCTGCTTCTGAACCGGTACACGCGCCATGGGGAGCGCGCACGGGCCGCGCTGGAGGAAGTTCTCGGCATGCACCCCTATCAGGTCATCCCGGAAGACACCGAGACCGTGTCGGAATCCGTGAACCACGGCGTGCCGATCACAAAGATGAGCCGCAATAACACCGTGTCGCGCAGTCTGCTTGCGCTCGCAAACAACATTGTCAGCCTGTCGGCGGGACCCGAGGGGGTGCGCGTGAAGGGCGAGCCGCTGCTCACCCGCTTCTTCGGACGCAGCCCGGCACCGAAGCTCAAGGCTATGTAATACACCCCAGGAGACCATCATGTCGCTGCGTGAACAGATTTCCGCTCAACGCGTGCAGCCGTTCGGCGAACGCGAAAACGCACAGTACTCGCCGAACCAAATGGCGCGGAGTGCTTACCAGAAACTGAAACGGGAAATACATCAGTGCGTGCTCGAGCGAGTCGAACTGGAACGTCTGGCGCGAATGCCTTCCGAGCAGATCCGTCACGAAATCGGCGCGCTCATTACGCGCATTCTCGAAGAAGAGAAAGCGCCGGCCAACGATCTCGAACGCCGGCAGCTGGTGATCGACGTCCATGACGAGATGTTCGGGTTCGGTCCTCTGGAAAGCCTGCTGCGCGATCCGACGATATCCGACATTCTGGTCAACACATACAAGCACACCTACGTCGAACGCAAAGGCCGGCTCGAACTGACCGACGTGACGTTCTACGATGACGCGCACCTCATGAAGGTGATCGAGAAGATCGTGTCGCGCGTCGGACGGCGGATCGATGAATCGAGCCCGATGGTCGACGCCCGTCTTCCAGATGGCTCACGGGTCAATGCAATCATTCCGCCATCCGCGGTCGACGGACCGCTGCTCTCGATCCGGCGCTTCGCGGTCAATCCGCTGCAAGTCTCCGACCTGGTCCAGTTGCAGAGCCTCACGCCGCCGATGGCGGAAGTACTCGAAGCGCTGGCGCGCGCGAAGGTGAACATCCTGGTGTCGGGAGGGACCGGCAGCGGCAAGACGACGCTGCTCAATGTCCTGTCCGGCTTCATACCGGACGATGAGCGCATTGTGACGATCGAAGACGCGGCGGAACTGCAAATGCGGCAGCAGCACGTGCTGCGACTCGAAACGCGGCCGCCCAACATCGAAGGGCGCGGCGAGATCACGCAGCGCACGCTGGTGCGCAATGCCCTGCGGATGCGGCCTGATCGCATCATCCTCGGTGAGGTGCGCGGCGCCGAGGCGCTCGACATGCTCAACGCGATGAACACCGGTCACGAAGGATCGCTCGCCACCATCCACGCGAATACCCCGCGCGATGCACTGACTCGCCTCGAAAACATGATCAACCTCGGGGGCCTGTCGCTGCCGACCAAAACCATGCGCCAGCAAGTTTCATCGGCCATCTCGGTCGTGATCCAGGCTGCCCGGCTGACTGACGGCAAACGCAAGATCGTTAGCATTCAGGAGATCACCGGCATGGAGGACGACATCATCAACATGCAGGAAATCTTCACGTTCAAGCGAACCGGCATGGACGAGAACGGCAACGTGCGCGGGCGGTTTTGCGCGACCGGCGTGCGGCCCAAATTCGCCGAGCGCTTGCAGGCGTTCGGCATTGCATTGCCTGACGCTATCTACGATCCCGGACGGCATTTCGAAACCACGTGATCCGGCTGACCCGATCCGCTCATTGACTCTCTGCGGTCTCAGGAGACACGCATGACCCCGATCTTTTATGCATTCGCCATCCTGCTGTTCCTCGCTGTCGTGCTCGCGCTCGAGGGCGGTTACCAGTGGTGGAACAATCGTCACGGCCCTGCCGCCCGCCGGATCGAATCGCGTATCCGCGCACTATCCGCCGGCGGCCAGGTTCATAAGGAACGCTTGACGATCCTGAAGCAGCGCATGTTGAGTGAGTCGGCACTGCTCGACAAGCTGCTGATGCAACTGCCTCGCATCCAGACGCTCGACTTGTGGATCCAGCAATCCGGGCTCAAGTGGTCGATTGCGCGGTTGATCGGTACGACTTTCGTTCTGCCTGCCACCGTGCTCGCTCTCGCCACGCTCACGCCCGTACCGACGACGATCGCCGCGCTCGGCGCCTTGTCCGCATCAGTGCTGCCGTTCCTCCATGTGAGCCGGCGGCGTAGCAAGCGGCTGCGCCAACTTGAACGCCAGTTGCCTGACGTCGCCGACATGATTAGCCGCCCGCTACGCGCAGGACATGCGTTCTCTAGCGCAATCGGCATGGTCGGCACCGAATTCGCCGAGCCGATGGGGGGTGAATTCCGCATCACCTTCGACGAAATCAACTACGGCGTCTCACTGAACGAGGCCTTGATGAATCTCGCGACGCGCGTGCCGATCCGCGATCTGCGTTACTTCGTGATCGCCGTCCTCATTCAGCGGGAGACGGGCGGCAATCTCGCGGAGATACTGGACAGCATTGCAACGCTGATCCGCGAACGTATGAAGCTGTTCGACAAGATCCGCGTGCTGTCTGCCGAGGGCAAGTTGTCGGCGTGGATACTTGGCCTGCTGCCCTTTGTCACCGCGGGGTTCATGATGGTCCTTAACCCCACGTTCCTCGAAGTGCTGTGGCAGGACCCGGCCGGCCTCAAGGTCGTCGAGACAGTGGTGTTCTCCATGTTATGCGGCGTGCTGTGGATGCGGCGCATCGTGAAAATTCGCGTCTGATTGCACTTTTCGCACACGCGCCGCAGATCAGGAAATTAAGGAGCTGTCATGCAAACGCTCGACTCAATGCATATGCTGTTGCTGGTCGGCCTTTTCGCCGTGGTGTTCGGCGCGGTATTCGCCGCAATGCTGCTATTCTCGCCGCGCGATATGCGTCGGCGTATCGAACAGGCAGGCGGGACCACCCTCCCCATGTCCGACCCCGGCACCATGCCGTCAGGCTCGGCATGGCTCGAAAAGCTCGCCGAGATTTCGCAGCCGATTTCGAAACTGTCGATCCCGACTGAGGGCTGGGAAAACTCGGCACTACGCGTGCAAATGATGAATGCGGGTTGGCGCACGCAGGGGGCCGCCGCACTCTATTTCGCCGCGAAAACCCTGCTCGCGCTCGCGCTGCCGCTGATTGCACTTACGTGGCTGGCCAATACCTCGCTCGCGACGCAGCAGTACGTGTTGCTGTCCCTGCTCGCCCTGCTCGGCGCGATCGGCTACTACCTGCCGAATTTCGTGCTGACGCGCCGCATTGCATGGCGCAAGCGGGCAATTTTCGAAGATTTTCCCGACGCGCTCGACCTGCTAACAGTGTGCGTCGAAGCGGGCCTCAGCCTCGACGCGGCGTTGATGAAAGTGGCGGGAGAAATCGAACTGCGCAGCCCGGTGGTCGCCAGCGAACTCCAACTGATGCTGCTCGAAATGCGCTCCGGGTTTGCCAAGGAGAAGGCGTTACGCAATCTTGCTTTGCGCACCGGTGTCGAGGATGTCGATTCCTTTTGCGCAATGCTGGTTCAGGCCGAACGTTTCGGCACCAGCATCGGCGCCTCGTTGCGCGTGCTTTCGGACACGCTGCGCTCACGCCGCCGGACGCGCGCCGAAGAACAGGCATCGAAAATCGCGCTGAAACTACTATTTCCGCTCATTTTCTGCATCTTTCCTGCCCTTCTCACCGTCCTGCTGGGGCCGGCGTTTATCCACATCTACCGGGTTCTCCTCCCCACTTTGAGTGGCGGCTAGCAGGTGGTCGAGCGAGTTGCACTGCCAGGGAAACACGAGACGGCACTGCGCGCGTCGGTCATCGGCGACGCGTTTCGAATCTTATTTCCTCGGTATAAGTGCGCATTTGTCCACCGGCGAGTCGGGACGTTATCCCTGTATAGAAGTTTTGCGTACCGCGCTGTAGCCGCAGCATCAAGATTCTTTGTTTGCGGCGTCCGCAGCGAGTAGCATCGAAGCGACGGACGTCGTTGCGCTGCCGATTTTCAGGCGGGCAATGAAATAAGAAAGACGGCAAGGGGGAATATCATGCCAAAATCACCTGACCAATTCCAAACGAGTGCCTGCGTGACGGCCGACTCAACGCAGTCCACGCCCTCGCCCCAGTCGGACACCCTGCGGCGTGTGATCTGCGTTGCTCGCGCACCTAACAACGCGCTCCTCGCGGAGATGCGCTCAGCCGGCTGGGAAGTCGTCGTGGCGAAAACCGCCGCCGGCGCCGAGGCTGCGACGAAAAAATCAGGCGTCGCCGCCGGTCTCATCGATTTCGACGGTTTCACGCCGCGCGACTTTCCTACCCTCAAGGCATGTCTGAGCCAGACTGCGATCGGCTGGGTGGCAATCGCTGCTGAAGGCCAAACGGCAAGCAAGGCGGTTCGCGAACTGATTCGCAATTTTTGTTTCGACTACGTCACGCTGCCGCTGCCTCCCGAGTGGATTTCGCATGCGCTCGGGCACGCGCGAGGCATGGCGGCATTGGATTACGTCGATACGGCCGCCGATACCCTGCTCACGGATGACAGTACGATGGTGGGCACCTGCGAAGCCATGCAGCAGCTTTACAGCACCATCCGCAAGTTCGCCAATACGAACGCCAGCGTGTTCATCTCCGGCCAATCAGGTACCGGAAAAGAACTCACCGCCCTCGCGATTCACAGATGCTCGCCGCGCCGCAAAGCGCCTTTCGTTGCGATCAATTGCGGCGCGATTCCGCATCATCTTTTGCAGTCTGAACTGTTCGGCTATGAGCGTGGCGCGTTCACAGGCGCGGACGGGCGCAGGATTGGCCGCATCGAGTCGGCGAACGGGGGCACCCTGTTTCTCGATGAAATCGGCGACATGCCGTTCGAAGCCCAGGCGGGCCTGCTGCGCTTTCTGCAGGAAGGCAAAATTGAACGGCTCGGTGGCAACGAATCGATTCCCGTCGACATACGCATCATCTCAGCGACCCACGTCGACCTCGAAGCCGCGATACTCGCTGGCCGCTTCCGCACCGACCTGTTCCATCGCCTGTGCGTGCTGCGCATCAACGAACCGCCGCTGAGCGCACGCGGCAAGGACATCGAAATCCTCGCGCACTACGTCCTGCAGAAGTACAAGACCGATAGCACCCACAAGATTCACGGCTTCACGCCATCGGCCATCGACGCCATGTGCAGCTACCACTGGCCGGGGAACGTGCGCGAGTTGATCAATCGCGTGCGCCATGCGCTGGTCATGGCCGAAGGCAGGCTGCTGACACCCCGTGATCTCGACCTCGAATCGCAGCCGGCCGGAGAAAGGATGACGCTCGACCGTATACGCGAACAAGCCGAGCGCAGTGCGATCGAAACCGCTTTGCTAAGCCACGATCACCGGCCGGGAGAAACGGCGACGGCCCTCGGAATTTCGCGCGCCACGCTATATCGGCGAATGGTCGCGTACGGAATATACGTCGCGGAAGATACGGCTTTGGACGATACGGATGAGGAACTGAATGGGGATATATCCACCTGATTTGCGACTTTCCGATCTCGTCAAAATAGTCACCCGGGTTGTCGTGCGGCGGTTGCGCAATAGCGAGTGACGATAAATGTGGCTGGTACTCGACCTCTTGATCCGCACACATGCCATGCCATGTCATTTCCGCGACCTGTCGACGCGGCTGATCAGCTTAGGCAATAATTGCCCAAGCAATATGTGACGCTCCGCCGGATATTGAAGCGCTTCTCGACATTGGGCGGTCCGACGCCAACGGCGCCGGCGCCCAATATCTGCCTTACCGCCCTGCCACCTGCGCGCCGCCATGCATTGATGCACGCCGGCGCTTGAACACGTAGCCGAGCCACATCACGACCAGCCACGCGGGCACGAGCCATACCGAAACCGACAGGCCCGGCGTCATGGCCAGAATCACGAGAATCAGCGCCATGAAAGCGAGGCAGATCCAGTTACTGACCGGGAACCAGAACGACTTGAACACGAGCGTCTCGCCCGCCGCCACCATCGCCTTGCGTGACTTCAGATGCGTCAGGCTGATCAGCGCCCAGTTCAGCACCAGCGCGGCCACCACCAACGCCATCAGCAGGCCGAGCGCTTCGGCCGGAATCAGATAGTTGACGATCACGCAGGTGAACGTGGCGAGCGCCGACAAACCAATCGCCATATAGGGCACGCCACGCCGGTCGACCTTCATGAGCGCACGCGGCGCATTGCCCTGTTCCGCGAGACCGTAGAGCATGCGGCTATTCGCATACACGCCACTGTTGTAGACCGACAGCGCCGCGGTCAGCACCACCACGTTGAGGATGTTCGCGGTCAGTGTCGAGCCGATCTGCGAGAAAATCATCACGAACGGGCTGCCGCCGGCCGCGACCTGATTCCACGGATACAACGAAAGCAGCACCGCCAGCGAGCAGATGTAGAAAATCAGAATCCGGTAGATCACCTGATTCACGGCTTTCGGAATGCTCTTTTGCGGATCGGCCGCTTCAGCGGCCGTAATGCCGATCAGCTCAAGCCCGCCGAACGAAAACATGATGACCGCGAGCATCATGAACAGGCCATGAAAACCGTGCGGGAAAAAGCCGCCGTCGGCCCAGAGATTGGTGATCGACGCTTGCGGACCGCCATGGCCGCTGATCAGCAGATAGCCGCCGAACAGGATCATGCCGATCACCGCCACCACCTTGATGATCGCAAACCAGAATTCGGTTTCGCCGTACGCTTTAACGTTAGCGAGATTGATCGCGTTGATGACGGCGAAGCACACCAGCGCCGATACCCACGTGGGCACGCCCGGCCACCAGTAATGCACGTAGGTGCCGACCGCGGTCAGCTCGGCCATGCTCACGAGCACGTACAGCACCCAGTAGTTCCAGCCGGACAGAAAACCGGGAAAATCACCCCAATACTTGTACGCGAAGTGGCTGAACGAACCGGCAACCGGTTCCTGCGCGACCATTTCGCCGAGCTGGCGCATGATCATGAAGGCGATGATGCCGCCGATCGCGTAGCCGAGAATCATCGACGGGCCGGCAGCCTTCAACACGCTGGCGGAGCCGAGAAACAGGCCCGTGCCGATCGCCCCGCCCAGCGCGATCAACTGGATGTGACGATTCTTAAGCCCGCGCTTCAGGCCATCTTGCTGCTGTGCACTATTCAAAATTGCGCCCCAGTGTATGGATATCGATCGCCCGATCAGACTTATGGTCTGCCCGGGCAGAACCTGAAATTTTACCGCGGCCGATATTACCTAAATACTGGGAGCAACCCGCGCTTGGTTCTGCGCCGCACTTAACGGCGAGGATAGTGATTGTCACTGGCGTGGGGCTTCTGTATGTTGCCCTAGTCGAGGTTTCTGCCTTCGGAGATTCAACATGTCGCCCAAACGTCTGCTTTGCGCCGCTGCTTTGTGTCTCTGCTTCGCTGCGGCGGGTGCCCTCGCGCAAACGGCGGCGCCCACGGCAGAACCCGCCGCCGAACCGGCCGACATGCCGGGCATGGAGTCGAGCGCACCGGAAGCACCGGAGCCGCCACCGCCGCCCGCCGCACCGGCCGTAGTACCCGCGACGCCTGCCGCCACCGCCCCCACGCCCGCAGCACCCGCTGCGCCAACGGCGAGTGCCGCCAAACCTCGCGCAGCGCCGATGACCGGCCCCGTACACAACGTCGTGCTGGTTCATGGCGCGTTCGTCGACGGGTCGAGCTGGAACGGTGTGGTCGCGAAATTGCAGCAGAAGGGTTATCACGTGAGTTCGGTGCAGAATCCGCTCACGTCGCTCGCCGACGATGTCGCCGCCACCCGTCGTGTTCTCGCGCGCCAGAATGGTCCGACCATCCTCGTAGGACATTCGTGGGGCGGTGTCGTAATCACAGAGGCGGGCGCGAACGCGCCGAACGTCGCCGGTCTCGTCTATGTGGCGGCGATCGCACCGGACCTGCACGAATCTACGATGGACCTGATGAAGCGCGCGGCGCCGGCGCCGGCGGGTCAAGCCATCACCGCGGATTCCACAGGCTTTCTTTGGCTCGACCGCAGCAAATATCACGCCGACTTCGCCGCCGACGTGCCCGAGAATCTGACGCGCGTGCTCTCCGCCGCGCAACAGCCAATCTCGGCCAGGGCCTTCAGCGAAACGGTCAGTCAGGTCGCGTGGCGCGAAAAGCCTTCGTGGTACATCGTGACGACGAGAGACCGTGCGATATCGCCCGAAGTCGAACAGTTCATGGCCAACCGGATGGGCGCGAAGATCGTGCCGATCTCATCGAGCCATCTCGTGCCGGTGTCGCATGCGGGCGCGGTTGCGGATGTGATCGATCGCGCAGCGCGGGAGTTGAGCCGGCAGCAGTAGGTGGTGGCCAGGCTGTCGCCGGTCACACCCTCCGTCACACGGCTCAGCGCAGCATGAACGACATCGCCGACAGACAGTTCAGCATGCGCACCGCATGTTCCGCCGACTCCGCGCCAAAGCGCAACGTGACAGCGTCGATACGCGTGAGCGTCGGCCATTGGCAGAACAGATCGGCAAGCGCGCTGGTTTGCACACGCAACTCGCATTCGACGGGCCTTGCGGCAGCGCGCGTGGCTTGCGGCGCATGCCCGTTGTCGATGTAGTGCCGAACCACTTCGCGCGCTGCAGTTTCGATCGCGTCGCGAGCGCTTGCCGGTGTTTGCGTGACGCCGCTCGCATGCCCCGTCGCGCTCTTGGTGACCACGAAACGCGCGCCGGGAAAACGCGGCGCGGTTTCCTCGGCGAATACATCGTCGCCGGATAAAAGCGCTACCTGTGCGCCATATTCTTCCGCCAGCGCGCCGTACAATCCCGCCTCGCCGACTTCGACGCCGTTCAGCGAAACACGCGCGAACGCAAAGCTGTTGATCGTATGCGAGAGAATGCCGTGCGTTTGCGACCGGGCGTGATAGCCGATCATGAACACCAACGCGGCGCCGTACTCAAGGCCGGCCATCATGCCAAGCGTGCGTGGTTTGCCGAGCACGATCTGGGCGCGTGCGTCGAGCAGATCGGGCAGCAGATTGCGAAAACCGCCATGCGAATCGTTGACCCACACATGCGTGGCGCCACCGGCGAACGCGCCTACGATTGCGGCGTTGGCTTCGAGCGTCATCCAGCGGCGCGCGGCTTCGTATTCGCCGTTGCCCGCGCGCGTTTGTTCCGGATGGAACACGCCGGCCACGCCTTCGATGTCGACGGAAATCAGGACTTTCATCAGGAAGATTGCTTGAGAAGTTGAGCGAGGTCGGGTGCGGTGTCGTGCAGCGACAGGCGATGATGACCGTCGCGGCCCGTCACGGACGTGGCACTCCATAGTGCATCGACGATCGCTTGCTCGACGCTGTCCGCGCAGGCACGGAATAGCGGATCGAGGTGTGCGTCGGCAAGCACGGGCGGCAAAGCGACAAAGTCGGATTCGTGCGGCACAGTGTAGGCCGTTGAAAACGCCAACGCGATGTCTCCGCTGCCGTGGCCATACACCGAGCCGGTTCGAGCGAGACCGGCCGCGGCGCGCAATGACAGACGCTTGAGTTGACGAGCGTCGAGCGGCGCGTCGGTGGCAACGATCATGATGATCGAGCCTTGTTCGGGTTTCGAGGCGGTTGCTGATGTCGCCGCGCTAGCGGCGACAGCTTTGGCCGCGCGTTCGGCCAGCACACGGCCAAGCGGCGCACCGTCGATCGTCAGCATCGGCAGGCGGCCGAAGTTCGCCAGCACCAATGCGCCAACCGTATAGCTGCGCCCTGCTACGTCAATGACACGCGACGCATTGCCGATCCCGCCTTTCAGATCGAAGCAAGACATGCCGCGGCCTGCGCCAACCGAACCGCTCGCGACGTCAACGCTTGCCGCTTCACATGCATCGTTGTAATGCCGTTCGCTTACCGCCAATGCCTGAATATCGTTCAGGTATCCGTCATTACATTCGAACACCAACGGATTGACGGTCGACCATTCGCGTCCGATTTTTGGATTGCCTTGAATAGCCGCGCGAATCTGCGCTTGCGCGACAGCAGCGACGCCAAAGGTATTGGTCAACGCAATGGGAGTCTCCAGCACGCCGAGCTCCTCAACCTGCACGAGCCCGATGCTTTTCCCAAACCCGTTGATCACCGAAGCCGCAGCCGGCACCTTACTCACAAAAGGATCGCCACGATGCGGACGAATCACGGTCACGCCGGTTTGCACTGCGCCTTCATCCAGCGTGCAATGTCCGACCGTCACGCCTTCTACGTCGGCAATCGTTCCACGTGGGCCGCTCGGTAGCACACCGATATGCGGAGCGCTTTCACCTGCCGTTTCAGTCAAACTCATGGCCGGTCAAGCTTCGGATCGAGCGCATCGCGCAAACCGTCGCCGAGCAGATTGAATGCCAGCACGGTGAGGAAAATCGCCAGACTCGGAAACAGCGCGATATGCGGCGCGGTGACCATGTCGGCGCGTGCTTCGTTGAGCATCGCGCCCCACTCCGGCATCGGCGGTTGCGCGCCGAGTCCGAGAAACGACAGGCTCGCCGCCGTGATGATCGACGTACCGATCCGCATCGTGAAGTACACCACGATCGACGAAATCGTCCCCGGCAGAATATGCCGCACGATGATGGTCCAGTCCGATGCGCCGATACTGCGCGCCGCTTCGATATAGGTGAGTTGTTTGAGCATCAGCGTATTGCCGCGCACGAGCCGCGCAAACGCTGGGATGCTGAAAATCGCCACCGCGCAGATCACATTGATCATGCCGTTGCCGAGGATTGCGACCACACCGATCGCCAGCAGAATGCCGGGAAAGGCAAACAGCACATCGGCAACGCGCATCGTGATGCGGTCCCACCAGCCTTCGTAGTAACCGGCCAGCAAACCGAAGAACGTACCGATCACCGCGCCGATCGCCACCGACAGAAAACCGGCCTCGAGCGAAATACGCGAACCGGCCAGAATGCGGCTGAAAATATCGCGGCCCAGCGAATCGACGCCGAACCAGTGCGCGGCCGAAGGGCCCGCGTTCAACGCGTCGTAGTCGAAGAAATTCTCCGGATCGTACGGCACGATATGCGGCGCGAGAATCGCAACCGCAACCAGCAGCAGCACGAAAATGCCGGCGCCGAGCGCCACATGCTGCTTACGGAATTTGCGCCAGAATTCACTCCACGGTGTGCGGATCGCGTTTTCTACGAGGGCGGACTTGGCCGCATTCGCCTCGGTGACTGAGATGCTCATGCGGGCCTCACTTGAAACGGATGGTCGGGTTGATGACGGCGTACAGCACGTCCACCACCAGGTTGATGATGATGAACTCAAGCGAGAACAGCAGCACTTCCGCTTGAATCACCGGATAGTCGCGCATCGCCACGGCGTCCACCAGCAGGCGCCCGAGCCCCGGCCAGTTGAACACCACTTCGACCACGATCGAGCCGCCCAGAAGAAAGCCGAATTGCAGCCCCATCATCGTGATGACAGGAATCATCGCGTTGCGCAGGCAGTGTTTGACGATCACGAGCCATTCGGGCACACCCTTGGCGCGTGCGGTACGCACGAAATCTTCATTCATCACCTCGACGAACGAAGCACGCGTGAAGCGCGCCATCACCGCCGCCACCGCCGCGCCGAGCGTGAGCGACGGCAGCACGTAGCTCTTCCACGACCCATCGCCGACGATCGGCAGCCAGCCGAGCTTCACCGAAAAGATCTCCATCAGCAGCATGCCGAGCGCGAACGCGGGAAACGAAATACCCGACACCGCCAGCGTCATGCCAAGCCGGTCCGGCCAGCGATTACGCCACACCGCCGAGACGATACCGATTCCCATGCCGAGCACCACCGCCCACACCATGCTCGCGAGCGTAAGCAACAACGTCGGCATGAAGCGCTCGCCGATTTCCTGGCTGACCGGCCGCTTGCTGCGCGTGGACGTGCCGAAGTCGCCGTGCGCGATCTTCACGAAGAAGTTGGCGAATTGCTGCGGCATCGGCTTGTCGAGGCCGAGATCGGCACGCACCAGCGCAACGGTCGCCTCATCCGCTTCGGGACCGGCCGCGAGGCGCGCCGGATCACCGGGCAACAAATGCACGAACAGGAACACCAGCACGGCGACGATGAAGAGCGTCGGCAGCAGGCCAAAGATACGTTTGACGAGGAAGTTCAGCATGAAACCCAATCCGGCAATGATGCGGGCAACGATAGATCTTTCAGCGCAGTATGCGACCGTCCGGCCCGTGCGTTCGCGAAGAACACACAGCGCCGAACGGTCAGCTCATCACTTGATCGCGATCTCGTCGAAGTTGAACGAACCGTCCGGCGCGACATAGGCGCCCGACAAACGCTTGCTGCGCGCGTACACAACCTTCTCCTTGACGAGGAAGATCCACGGCGCGTCGGCCCAGATGCGTTTTTGCGCGTCGGTGTAGAGCGTGGCCTTCTGCGTGCGGTCGGTGGTTTCGAGCGCCTGCTTCAGATCGGTATCGACCGTGTCGTTCTTGTAGTACGCGGTGTTGACCATCTTCGGCGGGAACGAGACCGACCCGAGCAGCGGCGTGATCGCCCAGTCCGCTTCGCCCGTCGACGACGACCAGCCCGCGTAGTACATCCGCACCGGGGCGGTCGCCGGATCCTGGGCGCTTTCCACCTTGGCGACGCGTTGACCCGCTTCGAGCGCTTCAACCTGTGCCTTGATGCCGACTTGCGCCAGTTGCTGCTGCACGAACTGAATCACCTTCTGCGCGGTCGAGTAGTTATACGCGGACCACAGTGTCGTTTCGAAACCGTTCGGATAACCCGCGTCCTTCAGCAACTCACGCGCCTTCGCCGGATCGTACGGCCAGGGGCCGAGCTTCGTCGCGTACTCGACGCCTTGCGGCACCACGCCCTCAGCCGGCGTCGCGTACCCGGCAAACGCGACCTTGATCAACGCATCCTTATTGACCGCGTAGTTCAGCGCTTCACGCACCTTCGGATTGTCGAACGGCTTCTGGTTGACGTTCATGCTGATATAGCGCTGGATGATCGACGGCGAAGCAATCAGATCGACCTTCGGGCTCGACTGCAATTGCGCCGCCTGTTCGAACGGCACCTGGAACGCGAAGTCCGCTTCACCGGTGCGCATCAACGCAGCACGCGTGTTGTTGTCGACCACCGGTTTCCAGTCGATCGCATCGACCTTCGGGTAACCCTTCTTCCAGTAGCCCGCGAACTTCTTCACGGTCAGGTCGCCGGCCGGGTCCCACTTCACCAGTTCGAACGGACCTGTACCGACCGGATGGAAGGCGATGTCCTTGCCGTACTTCTTCAGCGCATCAGGCGAAATCATCACCGCCGACGGATGCGCCAGCACGTTGACGAACGCCGAGAACGGCGCCTTCAGGGTGATCTTCACCGTGTACGGATCGACCACTTCGGTCTTCTCGATACGGTTGAACATGTTGTAGCGCTTGAGCTTGTTCGCCGGATCGGTCACGCGGTCGAAGTTCGCTTTCACTGCCGCGGCGTTGAAGTCGGTACCGTCCTGGAACTTCACGCCGTGACGCAGCTTGAACGTGTAGACCTTGGCATCCGGACTCGCTTCGTAGCTGTCTGCCAGCACGTTGACCAGCTTCATGTCCTTGTCGAAACCGAACAGACCTTGATAGAACGACTTGGCGACGGCCTGCGACAGCGTGTCGTTAGCATCGTACGGATCGAGTGTCGTGAAGGTCGACGCAACGGCCATCACGGCCGTCGTATCGGCGTGCGCCACACTGCCCGCGAGCATCGCGAACACCACCGCGCCGCCGCTGATCAGCGCGCGCAAACGAAACGGAGAAGACGGGACCAGCAGGTTCATGAGGTTGGCTCCAGGCTGCGAATTGAAACAGGGTTATGTGCTGCGAGAGAAAATGGTTTCGCTTCAGGTTTAGCGAGCGGTTCAGGTCTGCGCACGGGTATGCGGCGTCTATCCCGTCTATCTAGTAAGCCCCGCCGACCCGATGCTGAGCCACGAAATGGTCTGGTCCGACCGCAATCAGCGGCGCCACGCTCGGTTCGTCGTTCAGCGCGCGGATCGGGCTTGGAATCTCATCGGCGGCGAGCATGCGTTTCGCGTGACGGCGCGCCGGATCGGCGACCGGCACCGCCCCCATCAGCTTCTTCGTGTACGGGTGCTGCGGCGCTTCGAACACCGCGCGGCGCGGACCGATCTCGACGATCTGGCCGAGATACATCACCGCCACGCGATGGCTGACACGCTCCACCACCGCCATGTCATGCGAAATGAACAGATACGCAACGCCGAGTTCGCGCTGCAGATCGAGCATCAGGTTGACGATCTGCGCCTGCACGGAGACGTCCAGCGCCGAGACGGATTCGTCGGCGATGACGACTTTCGGATTCAATGCCAGCGCACGCGCAATCGCAATGCGTTGCCGTTGTCCGCCCGAAAATTCGTGCGGATAGCGGCCTGCGGCCTCGCGTGGCAGGCCGACCTTTTCGAGCAGCCACGCAACGCGTGCCTGGGCTTCCGCGCCTTGAGCGACGCCGTGCACAAGCAGCGGCTCCATGATCGAGAAGCCGACCGTCAAGCGCGGATTCAGCGAAGCAAACGGGTCCTGGAAAATGAACTGGATATTTCGGCGCAGCGCTTGCAACGCAGGGCCTGTAAGCGAGCTGATTTCCTTGCCGTCGAATTCGATCGAGCCGCTCTGGCTTTCGACGAGGCGCAGCAATGAACGGCCGGTCGTCGATTTACCGCAACCTGATTCGCCGACCAGCGCGAGCGTTTCGCCCGGGCGCAGATCGAAGCTGACTTTCTCGACCGCATGCACGCGGCCCGTCAAACGCCCGAACACACCGCTCTTGACCGGAAAGCGCGTGACCAGATCGCGCACGCGCAGAATCGGCGGCGTGCTGTCGTGGACCAGCGGTTGGTTTTCTTGTGCGACGGCGGCTGCGGGACGAACGGCTTCGTCGGTGCCGGTGAGCGCCGCCTGCTCGACGGTCAGAATCGGAAACTTGGCGGGCTGATCGGTGCCCTGCATTGCGCCAAGGCGCGGGACCGCCGCAAGCAATGCCTTCGTATAAGGATGCGACGGCGCGGCGAACAGCGTATCCGAGGCTCCCTCTTCCACTTTCTCGCCGCGATACATCACCAGCACGCGATCGGCCACCTCGGCCACCACACCCATGTCGTGCGTGATGAAGATCACGCCCATGTTCATCTCGTCTTGCAGGCCGCGAATCAATTGCAGGATCTGCGCCTGGATCGTGACGTCGAGCGCCGTGGTCGGCTCGTCGGCGATCAACAGTGCGGGCTTACACGACAGCGCCATCGCGATCATCACGCGTTGGCGCATACCGCCGGATAGCTGATGCGGAAAACGTGCGGCCACCCGGCGCGCTTCCGGAATGCGCACGAGTTCGAGCAGACGCAGCGTTTCGGCATGCGCGGCAGAACGGCTCTTCCCTTGATGCAAGGCAATCGCTTCGCTAATCTGATCACCCACCGTGAACACCGGATTCAGCGAGGTCATCGGTTCCTGGAAGATCATCGCGATGTCGGCGCCGCGAATCGAACGCATCGTGCCGGACGACGCTTTCGCGAGGTCGAGCACGCTGCCGTCGCGGCGCCGGAAAGCGATGCTGCCGCCGGCAAGGCGCCCACCGCCATGCTCGATCAGCCGCATCAGGGCGAGCGATGTCACCGATTTTCCCGAACCCGATTCGCCGACGATCGCCAGCGTCTCGCCACGCTCGACCGTCAGCGAGAGATTGCGCACCGCGTTGACGGTCTTGTCGCCGCTGCGGAATGCGACCGACAGATCGTCGACCGCAAGCACGCGTTGCGGCGGCAAGGTTTCGATAAGCGGACGAGCGGTGTGCGATGAAGTCGGCACGATGGTTCCTTTGGATTCGAACGCGGCTAGCGGTGGTTCAAACGAAAACTTAAGCGGCAACTCAAGCGGCAGTTCAAGCGACGACGCGGCAAGACCGCATCAGCGATAGATCGCCGTCACCGGCGTCTCGCCGATTCGCGCGAAACCGCGATACATGCCCTCGGTGTTGAACGGCAGCGTGACGTTGCCGCGTGCATCGACGGCGACCAGACCGCCGCGTCCTTCGATCTTCGGCAAACGGTTCATCACCACGTCGTGCGCTGCTTCTTCGAGCGAGACGTTGCGGTACGCCATCTGCGCCGCGACGTCGTAGGCAGCCACCATGCGCATGAACATCTCGCCGGAACCAGTGGTCGAGACCGCGCAGGTTGCGTCGTCCGCGTAACAGCCCGCACCGATCAGCGGCGTATCGCCGACCCGGCCCACCTGCTTGTTGGTGACACCGCCAGTCGATGTCGCGGCCGCCACGTGGCCATGCTGGTCGAGCGCGACCGCGCCGACGGTGCCGAACTTGCGATTCGGATCAATCGGCTCATGCGGCGTGGGATCGTCGTCGCTCGACGATGGCGCGGAGGCCAGCGTCGCGCCGTCGTGATCGAGCATTGCGCGCTGTTGACCGCGTGCGAGTTGCCATTGGCGATAGCGCGCTTCGGTGTGGAAATACTCAGGCTCGACGAATTCGAGCCCTTGCGCGGCCGCGAAGGCTTCGGCGCCTTCGCCCGTAAACAACACGTGTTCGCTGCGTTCGAGTACGCGGCGTGCCGCCAGAATCGGATTGCGTACGCGCGTCACGCAGCAGATCGCGCCGGCGTCGAGCGTGCTGCCATCCATGATGGCTGCGTCGAGTTCATGCGTGCCGGCCGCTGTGTAGACCGCGCCGCGGCCCGCGTTGAAGAGCGGACAGTCTTCGAGCAAACGCACGGCTTCGCTGACGGCATCGAGCGCGCTGCCGCCGTCGGCGAGCACGCGCTGTCCGGCGCTCAGCACAGCGTGCAAGGCAGCGTGATAGTCGGCTTCGGCGCTGGCCGACATCGACGCGCGCAGGATCGTGCCTGCCCCGCCGTGAATGGCAATGACTGCGTTGGTGTTCATTTTTTGGCTTTGGTAGTGCGGGTGGTGCGGGTAGAAACGCGCGCGGGTTGATCAACAGTGCTGGCGACAGCCGCTTGCGGATCTGTGAGCCACGGCAGCACGAATTCGGTGACTTCGGCGGCAGCCTTCACCGAGCGTTTCGCCCGGTAGGCGACCGCGTCGCACAGCGCTTCAATAACGGCCAGCACGGCTGAATCGGCATTGGCCGCGAGCCGCCGTTCGGAGCGGATATAGAGCGAGAGATCGGCGAATTGCGCGAGCGGCGAGCGCGGGCTGTCGGTCAGCGCAAGCACACGTGCCCCGCGACTTGCCGCGCGCCGCGCGAGTTCGATCGTGTCTTCGACGTAACGCGGAAACGCGATCCCGATCACCAGATCGCCTTCATTCGAGGAGAACAGACGCCGCGCGGCATGCGACGGTCCGCCGACGAACGCGAGCGACTGCACGTTGTCGTGATACGGCATCAGGCCGTGCTCCATCAGGCCCGCGAGGAACGCACTTGAACCGGCGCCGAGCACGAAGACGCGACGCGCGGAAATGATCGCTTCTACGGCGGCCTCGGCGGCGGCGCTATCGATCGCGGAACGCGTGGATTGCAGATTGGTAGCGGCCTGTTCGAGCGACGCGTCAATCAGATCGTCGCCGGAAGCAAGCGATTCCTGCGCGCTACGCAGCCGCTCGACCGGCGCGAGCGTCGCTTCGAAACCGCGAACGAGCGCTTCCCGAAACTGCGGATAACCGTCGAAGCCGAGCGCGCGGGCGAAGCGATTCGCCGTCGCCACCGACGCACCGACCACGCTCGCCAGTTCGTCGATCCGCATGGTCGCCGCGCGGAACAGATTCGCCAGCACGTATTCGCCCATGCGCCGATGGATCGGCGTGAGAGTTGGCATCGCCGCGGCGATGCGCGCGGCGATGGCCTGCTCGGCGGGGTTCGAAGCGACGGACGAGTGATGGATCATGCGAGCAAGGCGGCCTGGTAACTGTCCTCAAAGAGGACTTCCTTCGGGATGTAAGCAAAATGCATGAAAGTATATTTACATAGAAATCTCGCTGAAAAAAATTCATTTTCATTTTCGAGGGTTTTCACGGACGCCCACAGGCACGTCGGCATGCAACGCGGCCATCCGATGAAAACCAGTTTTCATTGCGCGACTGCTGCGCCCTCCGGAATGTGCGCGAGCCGCGCCGCCGGCGACATGACGATGATCAGCGCCTGCACGAAGAAGGCCGCCGCAGCCGCAACCAGACACGCGTCCATCCCCCAGCGCGCGCTGATCGCCGCGCCAAGCAACGCGCCCAACGGCCGCGCGCCATAGGTCGCGGTGCTGTTGAGCGCCGAGACGCGGCCCATCATCCGTTCAGGCGTGATCGCCTGACGCAGCGTGGTCGAGCCGACCACCCACAGAATCGGTCCGGCGCCGAGCAGGAAGAAGCTCAGCATCGCGAGCCAGAACGACGGCGTGACGATCGTCGCCACCATCACGAGCGAAGCAAGCAAACCGCACGACGGTCCGATGATCAGCACACGGCCGAACGCGAGACGCCGCGCAATGGCCGGTGCGGCGAGCGCGCCGCACACCATGCCGACGCCGTACGCGCCGAGCGTCACGCCGACCATCGAAGCGCTCAAGCCCAACCGATGCACGGCATACGGCACATATACCGCCTGCAGCACGAAAAAACCGAGGTTGAAGAAGATCGCGGTGGCCAGCATCGGACGCAGTAGCGCGTCGCGCAGCACGAAGCGCGTACCGTCACGCAGTTCCAGCAGGAAGTGACGCTGGGGAGCAGCCGCTCGCGGCGGTTCGCGCAGCCCCGCGAGCAATGCGACGGCCAGCGCCGATAGCCCGGCCGCGCAGCCATACGCCCATCCCGCGCCGACCCAGCCGACCAGCAGTCCGCCGAGCGCCGGTCCCGCCGAATACGCGACGCTACGCGCCAGTTCGAGCCGGCCGTTGGCCTGGGCGTACGCCTCGCGCGGCACAATCGAGGGCACCAGCGAAGGCGCCGCAACGTTATATGCAACCGTACCGGTCGCGGCAATGAAGCCGAGCGCGGCGAGCAGCGGCAAGCTCAGCGCATGCGTCATCAGGAGCAACAGCACGCACAACATCGAGATCACGCGCACGCTTTCGGCGAGCGTCATCAACGTGCGGCGCGAGCGGCGGTCGGCCCATACGCCGAGCGGAATCGACAACAACAGGAACGGCAACGTCTGTGCGGTTTGCAGCAGACCGGTCTCGCGTGCGCCGGCGCCAAGCGCGAACACGGCGACGAGCGGCGCGGCGGCAAGGCTGATCTGCTCAGCCGATTGCGCGACCAGATTCGACCATGCGAGCCGCTGGAATGCGGCCGGCAAGCGAATCGCGGATGAAGACGACGAAGAGGAAGCGGCGTGCATCGATGAACTCCTGCGACGGGATGTGGGAGACCATCGTGGTCGCTATGGCGCAGCGCGGCGCTCCGCTTCTTGCGGTGTTATTCTTCGCTCGCCATGAATCTCGAAAGCATCCTCTTCACACAAGGTTTCGGCTCGCGCCGCCAATGCCGGGCACTGATCGGCGACGGCCGCGTGAGCATAGGCGGCTCAGTCTGCGCCGATGCCGACGCCGATTTCCCAACCGATGACAGCACGTTCTGCTTCAGCGTGGACGGGGTCGTCTGGCCGTATCGCGAGCACGCCTATCTGTTGCTGAACAAACCTGCCGGCTATGAATGTTCACGCGATCCGCAGCATCATCTGAGCGTGTTCAGCCTGCTGCCGCCGCAGTTCGCCGAACGCGGCGTGCAGTGCGTGGGCCGCCTCGATCAGGACACGACCGGCCTCCTGCTGCTCTCCGACGACGGCAAGTTCGTGCACATGTTCACGTCGCCCAAACGCAAAGTGCCGAAGCTGTACATTGCGACTACTCGCCATCCCATCGACGATGCCCAGTTGCGTGCCTTGCGCGACGGCGTCTTGCTGCACGGCGAGCCCAAGCCGATCGTCGCCGTCGACGTAGAGGCGCGCGGTGAGCACGCGCTAGCGCTCACCGTGATGGAAGGCAAATATCACCAGGTCAAGCGGATGATCGCGGCTGCGGGCAACCGTTGCGAGGCGCTGCATCGCGAGCGGATCGGCGGACTCGCATTGCCCGCGACGCTCGCGGAAGGCGCGTGGCAATGGCTCGACGAAACCGACCTCGGATCTTTACGGAGCGGGTAAACAGGTAGGTCCCCTTTAGAGCCTTGATGCGTCAGGAGAATGGTGTGCGCCCCCGCACACAAGCCCCGGCGGACACCTGATTGCACGCTGCATCGCAGCATGCTCTTGCTTACAACTCGCCCTATACTCGTTTAAACAAAGACTACAAAGAGTTCAAGGAGGGGCGCCATGGTCATCCACGACACCATCGCGATTTCGTATGTGATGATCGCTTTCGTGTGCCTCGGCCTGGTTCTGATTGGCGGACTGCTGGTCATGATGCGGCTGCGGCATAAATATCATCCGAACCTGATCGGCGCGCTAATCGGCGCAATGCTGTGTTTCCTGTTGCTGGAGGCATTGCCGGCGCTGACGTAAACCAACGGGGGCGCGCGCGGCTGGCGCAGAGGCCGGCGCGCGCGGAGTATCGCCGGGAGATGCACGGCCCGGCGGTTTGTTGTTCGCGGCTGAACGCGTTGAGACCCATCGCCTGATCGCGTGTTTTCTCAGCCGCGCGCTTTTGCTTCGGCATGTGGCACAGTGGCGCTCCGTTCGGGCCGCATGCGCAGAAAATCCTCGACGCTTGGATACTGCAAGCGCACACGCAACTCCTCTTTGAGGCGCCGGTTCACGAGCCGCCTCGATTCGCGCATGAAGGACAGCAAGGTCGGCTCGATCTGCTGCTCCGCCTCCGCGCGCGTGATGCGAGGCGCGCGCTCGAGACCGAACGCATCGGCCACTGCATCGAAGTACTCTCCCATTTTCAGCGACGTATCGTCGGACGCGTGAATCACGCGCCCCGGCCGCCCGCGTGTGGCGAGACGCACGAGGATCGCGGCCAGATCGTCGGCATGGATATGGTTGGTGTAGACGTCGTCTGCGTCGACCAAGGCGGGCGTGCGCTTTTCCAGCCGCGCGAGCGGCAGACGGTTGCTCGCATAGATGCCCGGAATCCGCGCGATGCTGGCAGCGACCACGCCTCGCGCGGTGGCGCGCCGCAATTGCCGCTCGGCCGACACGCGGCGTTTGGCACGCGCATTGGCCGGCTGCGACGCGCGCGTCTCGTCGATCCACGCGCCGCCGCAATCGCCGTAGACGCCTGTCGTGCTCGCGTACACCAGCCTCACAGGCACGTGCGGCGCGGCGGTCCAGCGCACCCTGTCGGGTACAATATTGGCTGCTTCAGATTCCGCCCATGAGGCACTCATGTTGCGCAACCCGCGGCGCAGCCGCCCGACCGGCGCCACCGTGCCGCGCGCGGCACGCATCGCCCGATCACGGCGCGCGCTCAGCGTAGCGAGCAAGGCCCGGGTGCGGCGGTCGTCATCGCCGGTCTTTTGCGGTGGCGCGAGATGCAGCACCGTCGGCGCGAGGCCGGCGAGCCGTTTCAGGCTGCGCCGTGCGTCGAGGTCGCCGACCAGCGGCGTGACGCCGGCGGCGCGCAATTCGGCGCTGCGTTCAGTGTGGCTGGTGAGCGCGAAGACATGTGTGCGTGGCCGCAACAGGGGCACGCAGCGCATGCCGACATCACCGCAGCCAACAATCAACACGCGCGGCCGGCGTAAATTTCGTGTCGCTTTCATGGTGGACGAATTGTAGCCGTCAAGCGCGGCAGGTACCGCACAGTTGTACAGCGGGTCCGATAACGATTACCGACTTTTCGATTTCGAACACTCTATGGCATTTAACGTCACGCTCCGGCAAAGCGGCCGGCAGTTTCAGGTGGAACAGGACGAACCGGTCCTGATCGCGGCCTTGCGCCAGGGCATTGGTCTGCCGTACGGCTGCAAGAACGGCGCCTGCGGCTCATGCAAAGGCACCGTGGTCAGCGGTCAGATCGAACAGCGTCAGCATTCGTCATCGGCTTTGTCGAACGACGAAAAGACGCGCGGCATGGCCCTCTTCTGCTGCGCGACGGCATGCTCCGATCTCGAAGTGGATATCCGCGAAGTGGCCGGCGTGGGCGACGTGCAGGTCAAGAAACTGCCGTGCCGCGTGAACGCGATCGAGCGCAAGGCCGACGACGTCGTCGTGCTGAAGCTGCAATTGCCCGCTAACGAGCGTCTGCAATATCTGGCCGGCCAGTACCTTGAATTCATCCTGAAAGACGGCAAACGCCGCAGCTATTCGATGGCGAACGCGCCGCACACCGAAGGCCCGATCGAATTGCACATCCGTCATATGCCGGGCGGCGCATTCACGGACCACGTATTCAACACGATAAAGGAGCGCGACATCCTGCGCTTCGAAGCCCCGCTCGGCACCTTCTTCCTGCGTGAAGACTCGGACAAGCCGATCGTGCTGCTGGCCTCGGGCACGGGCTTCGCGCCGCTGAAGGCGATCGTCGAACATGCGGTGTTCAAAAACCTGAACCGGCCCATGACGCTTTATTGGGGCGCGCGCCGCAAGAAGGACCTGTACCTGCTCGAGATCGCCGAGCAATGGGCTCGCGAGATTCCGAACTTCAAGTTCGTGCCGGTGCTGTCGGAACCGGACGCGGGCGATGCTTGGACGGGTCGCGTCGGCTTCGTGCATCGCGCGGTGATCGAGGACCTGCCGGACCTGTCGCCGTACCAGGTGTACGCGTGCGGCGCACCGGTGATGGTCGAGTCGGCACAGCGCGATTTCACCCAGCATCATGGGCTGCCGGAAGACGAGTTCTACGCGGATTCCTTCACGAGCGCGGCGGATCTGGCGAACGCGGTTTGAGGCGATGAACGGGTTGATCGTCATCAGATCAACCCGTTCATCAAAACGAAACAGGCACGCTGGCAGACTTGCATAAATCCGCGTTGACGCGAATTTGTGCAAATTCATGGTTTACACCAGCGCTTTCCTTGTCGTATTCTTTCGCGCATGAACCGCATCCAGTCCGAACTCCGACGTCGCCGCTCGCCGCTCCCTTAGGGGCGCCGCTGGCTTCGTCACGGATTCGCGCCGCACAAAGGCGCAAGCAGTTCGAATCATGAAAGCCACGGCATGCCGTGGCTTTTTTGTTTGCTTTTTTTGTTTTCACCGGCCGCTGCTTCATTTGAGGCCAGCCGCTCACTCACCCTTCACCCCGCTGTCTGGAGCTTGCCGTCATGAATTTCAATGAGTACCCGATCGAGTCGCTGATGTACATCACGAACCGGCCCGAAATCGTTTTCACGCACGGCAAGGGCTCGTGGCTCTACGACAATAACGGCAAGCGATATCTGGACTTCATCCAGGGCTGGGCGGTCAACAGCCTCGGTCATTGCAACGACGGCATGATCGAAGCGCTGAACACGCAATCGAAGCTGCTGCTGAATCCGTCGCCGGCCTTCTACAACGAGCCGATGGCGAAGCTCGCCGGATTGCTCACCCAGCATAGCTGTTTCGACAAGGTGTTCTTCGCGAACAGCGGCGCCGAAGCGAACGAAGGCGCAATCAAGCTCGCGCGCAAGTGGGGTAAGAAGTTCAAGGACGGCGCGTTCGAAATCATCACGTTCGATCACAGCTTCCACGGCCGCACGCTCGCTACCATGTCGGCAAGTGGCAAACCGGGCTGGGACACGATCTACGCACCGCAAGTGCCGGGCTTCCCGAAAGCGGATCTGAACGACATCGCGTCGGTTGAAAAGCTGATCAATGCGAAGACCGTCGCGGTGATGCTGGAACCGATTCAGGGCGAAGGCGGCGTGATTCCCGCCACACGCGAATTTATGCAGCAACTGCGCGCGCTGACTAAAAAGCACAACCTGCTCCTGATCGTCGACGAAGTGCAAAGCGGTTGTGGCCGTGCCGGCACCCTATTCGCCTACGAGTTGTCGGGCATCGAGCCGGACATCATGACGCTCGGCAAGGGCATCGGCGGCGGTGTGCCGCTCGCGGCGCTGCTGGCGAAGGCCGACATTGCTGTGTTCGAAGCCGGCGATCAGGGCGGTACGTACAACGGCAATCCGCTGATGACCGCGGTCGGTTACTCGGTGATCTCGCAACTGACGGCGCCGGGTTTCCTCGAAGACGTGCGTGCGCGCGGCGAATATCTGCGCGCGAAGCTGCTCGAACTGTCGGAAGAACGCGGTTTCGAAGGCGAACGCGGTGAAGGTCTGCTGCGCGCCCTGCTGCTCGGCAAGGACATCGGCAACCAGATCGTCGAGAAGGCGCGCGTGATGCAACCCGACGGCCTGCTGCTGAACGCGGCGCGTCCGAACCTGCTGCGTTTCATGCCGGCGCTGAACGTCACGAACGAAGAAATCGACCAGATGATGGCGATGCTGCGTTCAATTCTCGACACGCTGTAATCACACAGGAAAGCGCGTATGACGACGAGCGCAACGCTATCGATCCGCCGCTTCGACGCGAGCGACACCGATGCCGTGGTCGCGCTGTGGCAGGAAGCGTTCCCCGAGTATCGGGACGTGACAAGGCCGCAACGCAATCCGCATCTGTCGATCGCCAACAAGCTGGCGACGCAACCGGAACTGTTCTTTGTCGCGGTGTTCGGCGAGCGTATCGTCGGCACGGTGATGGGCGGCTACGACGGGCACCGAGGCTGGCTGTATTCGCTTGCGGTAGATGAATCGTTGCGTCGTCACGGCATCGGCACGCGGCTGGTCGCACATGTCGAAAACGCGTTGACCGAACGTGGATGCCCGAAGCTGAATTTGCAGGTGCTGTCCGCGAAGGCCGATGTGCGCGCGTTCTATGAAGCGCTCGGTTATCGCGCGGATGCCGTGATCAGTCTCGGCAAACGATTGGGCGAACTGGCGGAAACGCCGGCGGCTTAAGCGCAGGCAATCGCCTGAATTGAGAAAGGCCGCATGCGCGATTGAAGCGCATGCGGCCTTTTTTACGGCTGAGGCAAACTTAGTCCGGCTTATTCACCCAGCTTATTCACCCAGATAAGCCGCCCGCACCTTCGGATCATCCAGCATCTGCTTCGCGTCACCCGACATCGTCACCAGACCCGAGTCCATCACGTAGCCGCGGTTCGCCGCCTGCAACGCGAGACGCGCGTTCTGCTCAACCAGCAGCACCGTCATGCCTTCAGCCGAGATCGCCCGCACCACTTCGAAGATCTTCTCGACCATGATCGGCGACAGACCCATCGACGGCTCATCCAGCAACAACAGCTTCGGTTTGCTGATGATCGCGCGCGCCATCGCCAGCATCTGCTGTTCGCCGCCCGAGAGCGTGCCCGCGTATTGCGTCGCCCGTTCCTTCAGGCGCGGGAAAAAGCCGAACATGCGATCGACGTCTGCCTTGATGGCGTCGGTATCGTTGCGCAGATACGCACCCATCTGCATGTTCTCGACGATCGACATGCGCGAGAAAATTC